>Ga0351841_1001_pt1 | contig 73892 bp, 60 predicted proteins | sample BONcelHFGM3001E6_FD_206884 | JGI IMG/M metagenome (GOLD analysis project Ga0351841, IMG submission 206884) | Enriched cells from coal bed in the Powder River Basin, Montana, United States - BONCAT cells FGM rep1 HSBNCT.FGM.300.1.E6 ...
GACCGATCAGGTGTTATCAAACCAAAATCGTTCAGAATCGTCGGTTAAAACCGACATAGATATCGATTACTTCGGTTCTATCGCCGTTGCTGTTGGAAACGCGAACCAATTGAAGCGAGACATCATTCTGAGCCTTTCTCTTGCCCTCACAGGAATCTTTCTGCTCATCGGATGGTACTTCAGAAGTGTGGCGATCCCCCTGCTTGGTTTTATTCCGGCTTTCGTTGGAGGTGGACTTGCGCTCAGTATCCTCTTTCTTGTGAAAGGCACCATTTCAGCAATCGCATTGGGTATTGGTTCAGTGATCCTTGGACTGATCATTGATTACGCCCTTTACATGATCAACCATTACCGCAGAAAACAGAATGTTGAAGTGGTTATCAGAGACATGGCACAAACGATCATTATCTGCAGCCTAACTTCTATCGGAGCATTCCTTTGCCTCACATTACTTCATTCCGCGGTCTTGCATGATCTTGGTTGGTTTGCCGCCCTCAGTGTATTTGGTGCCGCAATCGTTGCCCTGGTTATCCTTCCTCAGTTCCTTGGGTCATCTCTCCTTCCAAAGGAAAATACCAAAAATAAGATGAACATGGTGGATTGGATCGGCAGTATCAACTTCGGGAAAAAGGGATGGCTGCTTATTGGGTTAGCTATCATGGGGATCGTAAGTCTTTTCTTTGTGAAGAGAGTTGCCTTTGAGACCGACATGAACAGTTTAAACTTCATGTCAGACAAGCTTATTCAGGCAGAATCAGCACTGGATGAGGTCTCATCCTCTTCAGTAAAAAATGTTTATATCGTATCAACCGGACAAACCCTTGATGAGGCCTTACAGTCCAATGAACTGGCTGTCAGAAAACTGAAAGAGATTCAAGCACTCGGATTAATCCAGGGATGGTCGGGAATCAGCACCTTCCTGCTTTCTGATTCCATGCAACAGGAGCGGCTTACTACCTGGCGACGATTCTGGACCGAAAACCGGAAAAGGGAGGTAATCTCCATGGTTCACCAGGAGGGTAAACAGCAGGGATTCTCACCGGAAGCCTTTGAGGGTCTCGACCGGATGCTCTCCAGATCATTTTCCGTAATTTCAACTGAGGAGAGTGAGCAGATGAAGGCAGCCCTCTTTGGAGAGTGGATCAACGAAGCCCCTGATCTTAAAATGGTTACAGCAATAGCAACGGTAACGGAAAAAGAGAAACCTGCTGTTTATGAAATCTTTAAAAACGATCCCCGGTTTGTATTGTTCGACAGGCAAAACCTCACCAGTCGGTTTGTTGAGAATGTGCGGATCGATTTCAACCGGTTAGTCACCCTCTCAATGATTTTTGTTTCACTCTTACTTCTCCTCTCCTTTGGCCGAATCGAACTGGGGTTAACCACCGCGCTGCCTATGTTTTTTGCATGGCTTCTCACATTGGGATTTATGGGGCTTTTTGGCATCAGATTCAACATTTTCAACATCATCATCTCCTCCTTCGTCTTCGGGTTGGGAGTAGATTACAGCATCTTAATGATGCGCGGGTTGCTAAGTGACTACAAGACCGGAGTTAATGACATGCAAACCTATCAGACCTCCATTCTCCTCTCTTCTTCTACAACTATCATTGGTGTGGCAGCTCTCTTTGTAGCACGCCATCCAGCACTCAACTCAATTGCTCTTATTTCCATCCTGGGGGTCGTATCAGTTGTACTTGTCTCTATTGCCTATCAAACGTTGCTTACTAACTGGTTCCTCTTCAAGCCTAAACTCAGGCAGAGCTTTCCGGTAACCCTTTTTATAGCATGGTTCTCGGTCATTGTTGCATGGATTCCAATCACTACAATAGCCCTGATCCTGGTGATTTACGGAACAATTGTCAGTCCGTTTCTCCCTTTATCCCGAAAGAAGAAGCAGGATATTTTTCACCGGATCTTTTGCAGGTTGAGTAAAACCTACATTGCTATGAACTTCCCGCGTTTTCACAGAGTTGAGAATCCGGGAGGTGAGGATTTTACCAAACCTGCCATCATTATCAGCAATCATCAGTCCCTGATCGAAACCCCGGCGTTGTTACGGCTAAATCCAACAATTCTGATTCTCACCAACAAATGGGTATACCGTCACTGGGTGTTCGGTCCGGTTGCGCGACTTTCGGGCTTTCCACCCATGGATGAAGGCGTTGATAACTCATTGGATATCATTAAGCAGAGGATGGATGAGGGGTTTTCCATTCTGATTTTTCCGGAAGGGACCAGATCAAAGGATGGCCACATTCAACGGTTTCACCGGGGAGCTTTCTATATTGCAGAGAAACTTCAGGTTGATATCCTCCCAATCCTTATCTTCGGGAGTGGTGATTTCCTTCGAAAGGGTAATTTCTGGGGAAAGCCAAGCCGTCTTTTCATGAAAATACTTCCCCGGATTACTCCTCGAGACAGCCGGTTTGGCGAGACATACTCTCAACGAACCAAACAGGTAAGGGCCTATTATCGTGAAGAATACAGGAATCTTAAAGAGATTGAATGCAATCCTGCATTTAATAGTCTCGCAATACGACTGAATTATCTCTTCAAAGGACCGGTAATAGAATGGTATGTCAGGATCAAGATGAAGTTGGAAGAGAACTTCCGGCTGTACGATCAATTATTGCCCGAAAGCGGCGAAATATTGGACCTGGGTTGTGGGTATGGGTATATCACCTATATGTTGATGTTAACTTCAGACGATCGAAACCTAACAGGGGTGGATTTTGATGAAGAGAAAATCGTTGTGGCACAGAATGGCTACCTTAAAAACAGTCGGATTGAGTTTGTTCATGACGATGTATCGGAATATCCCATCACCCCTCATGACGGGATCTTGCTTGGGGATGTATTGCACTACCTGAACCCAAAAACCCAACAGTCACTGCTTCAACGTTGTATGGATAATTTAAAACCCGGCGGCATTCTCCTGATTCGTGATGGCATTACCGACCTCCCTGGCCGTCATCAGCGAACCCGGCTTACAGAATTTTTCTCGACCAGGTTATTGAACTTTAACCGGACAAAGGATGAGAGTAAACAACTCTGGTTTGTGTCAGCAGAAAAGATCAAAAAGCAAGCTGAAGAGAGAGGATGCAGTGCTGAATTGATAGATCAGGGGAGAAGTACGTCCAATGTATTTATTGTCATCAGAAAGACTGACATTCCATAAATAACCCTATTCCAACAGCTTATTTCCGAACATGAAGATTTGATGGACAGTCTTTAAACAGTTTCCGGGTGCTTTAGATTCTCAAACTGCCATTCAACCAGCTGTTTAAAACGGTAGGCTACATGAGAAGTTACTCTGTTATGAATCCATTCCCACACAGCTCTTAACGGTTTGATCCTCGACCAGAACTGTTTTCCATAGAAATTGAAGCTGGTTAGGAAAAAAAGCTGAGACATTTCCTGCTCCCCCCGTTCTGCAATAGATGTTCGTACATAGAGCGAAAATATCCCGATCGGATAACCACCACTGCATTGGTATAGAAAATAACGTGCATTATCGGTATCATTAGGGGCCGGAATCTGGCGAATGCGAATCGCTTTCATCACAAACAGCTTGTAAAAGCGACCAGGGAGTGTAATCACGATATCCTCAATCCGATTTTCCTGAAGATTCACGCGGGCAATATGGTTTGGCCAACAAATCGAATCCCCGTTCCACTTCATCAGTTCATGAAATAGGAAGCTGGCAGGAGCTTCTACACCTATCCTGTGAATGTTCATCAGCTTAAACTGATGGACATCGATACCAATACGTTGAAGGATACTCTTACAATAGAGTTCTCTCTCCTCCTCTGAGCTGAAGTTTACAAGAGTCTCGACATCTGGTTTTCGAATGAAATAGCACCTGATGTCGGAAAGGATTCCGTTCGTTCGGGTTAGCGGAAGTGTGCTCATGCTTATGAAATCAATCAGTGTTACAAAGATACTCTTTTACGGTACGGTTTTCGTAATTTTGCCGGTCACCGGCAAACTCCAGAGATACCTTGCCATGGATACAAATGATTTTCAATGATGCAAAAAAAAACAGTCATCATAGGTTCAGGTCTTGGCGGGCTACTCACAGGGTATCTCCTGAGTAAAGAGGTTATTAATGTTACCGTTCTGGAAAAACACCGCAAATTTGGCGGTTGCCTTCAATCGTTTAAACGAGACCGATACTCCTTTGATACGGGCATTCACTATATCGGTAGTATGTCTCCCGGACAAACACTTCACAACTACTGGAAATATTTTGGATTGACAGATAACCTGGACTTGCTGAAAATGGACACGGACGGCTTCGACCGGATCTCTTTTGGTGGGAATGCTAGTGTTGAATCTGTAACAGATTTCCCTCTTGCCCAGGGATTTGCCAATTTTCGGGAGCAGCTTCTTCCCTTTTTCACTGATGCCGACCCGGTTTTAAGATCTTATATCCACAAACTGAAAGAGATTACTGATTCTCACCCGCTTTACAACTTAGAATTACCCTCAAAGAGTGGTTCAGAAAAATATTCCATTGAGAACGCATATTCATTTCTGCAAACCCTCTCACCCAACATCAATGATCCAGCATCCGGCATCCGGCATCTGGCAACCGGCATTCAGTTAACCGACATCCTGGCCGGTAACAATTTCTTATACGCTGGGAATCCTTTCACTACTCCCCTATCCCAATTCGGTCTAATTAATCACTCATTTATTTCGTCGGCATGGAGACTGGCAGGCGGCAGCCAGCAGATAGCGGATATCCTTGTGGAGGGGATACGGGCTCATGGCGGAATTGTACTTGCAAAAAAAAAGGTGACCAGAATTAGCCGCACGGGGGATCTGTTTGATATAGCAACAAAAGATGGAGACCGTTTTGAAGCCATGCAGGTCATTTCCGGGATTCACCCAGCCGCAACGCTGCAGTTAATGAAGGACATCCCCATTCAGAGAGTATTCAGAGAGAGGATTGCACATCTGCCCAATACAATTTCCGTCTTTTCAGTCTATCTGGGATTAAAACCGGACACATTCCCTTTTATGAATCACAATGTTTACCATCATACCTCACCCAACGTTTGGACTGATCGCGGATCCATGATCCCGTTTCGCGGATGGCCTTCCCAGTTCCTCTTCATGACTCCACCTGAGAACGGGCAGGGAGAATTCGCCGATACAGCAGTCATTATGGCACCCATGGAGTTTAACGAGGTGATGGAATGGGAGGATAGTGAGTCTGGGGCCAGAAATAAAAGTTACTTTGTTTTTAAAGCAAAAAAGGCCAAACTATTGCTCGATGCAGTTTACGAGAGGTTTCCCGTCCTGAAAGAAGCAGTGGTTACCATCGAAATATCAACTCCCCTCACCTGGAGAGATTATACCGGAACTGTAAATGGGTCGATGTACGGCGTGGTGAAAGATGTTCAAAACCCTATGGTAAGTAAGATCCATTCGAGAACAAAAATTCCCGGGCTGTTTTTTACCGGCCAGAACGTCAATCTGCACGGAGCCTTGGGAGTGACCATCGGGTCGGTGATGACCTGCGGGGAGATTCTGGGGCTGCCGAAAATTCTTGAAACGATCAAAAAAGGAATCTAGATGGTAACCCAACGCCCTTTCTACCGGAAGAAACGATTCTTAATTCCACTCGTGATAATCGCTATCATCGGAATTCTGGTCGGTTGGTTTGCAATTGTGACATCTGTCTCACCTCCAGAGATTGCTGACCGCTCTGCCCTTACGTGGTCTGTAACCCAACCCGATTCCGGCCTCTATCAATGCGAAGGAAACTGGCTGAAGCAGAGCGAATCGGGTCTCTGGGAGCTCTGGCTTCAGGGAGCTCCGTTTGAACGTGGTGTCGCCAATGGAAAACTCACCAAAAGGCTGATTTACAAACAGGAAGATGCTTTCATTTCACAAATCAGGACTATGATCCCATCCCAGTTCTACCTGCGGTTCCTGAAGTACTTCATCTATTGGTTCAACAGGGATCTTGATAAATACCTGATGCCAGAGTTCAAAAAGGAGATTTATGGAATTTCGTTTTCGGCTAATCCAGCGTTTGATTTTATCGGATCTCCATACCAGCGAATGCTAAACTACCATTCGGCCCACGACATTGGCCATGCCCTACAGGACCTGATGCTCGTTGGGTGTACCTCTTTTGGCGTATGGGATGAGTACAGCAGCGATTCATCTCTGATCATCGGGAGAAATTTTGATTTTTATGTTGGGGATGCCTTTGCAGAGAACAAAATCGTTTGTTTTGAAAAGCCCGATAATGGATTCGGGTTTATGACAATCACCTGGGGTGGAATGATTGGAACCGTATCCGGGATGAATGAACGAGGCATAACCGTGACGATCAATGCAGCCAAATCTGAGATCCCCATGTCGGCCAGAACACCAATCTCCATCCTGGCCCGTGAGATTTTGCAATTTGCCGCCTCGATTGATGATGCGTGGCAAATAGCCAAAGGACGGGAAACATTTGTATCTGAATCGATCCTGATCGGTTCGGGAGATGAGAACCGAGCTGTGATTATTGAGAAAGCACCATTTGGACTGGCACTTGTTGAGTCTGCCAAAAACTATATTATCTGTGCAAATCATTTTCAGGATGAAAGCTTTGCTGAGGATCCGCTTAATTTGGAGACTATCCGCGACAACGCTTCTCTCTACCGTTTCCGTCGTGTAATGCAGGATATAACCGAACTAATGCCTGTCAACCCTCAGTCAGCTGCTAAACTTCTCAGAGACCAGAAAGGGTTGAATGGGAACGACATCGGTATGGGAAACGAAAAAGCAGTCAATCAACTCATAGCACATCACTCTGTCATTTTTAAACCGGGTGAGCGGCTTGCATGGGTATCTACTTCTCCCTGGCAATCAGGTCCCTATGTCTGCTATGACCTTACTAAAATTTTTAATACATTTGCAACGCTGCAACAGCGGGTCGAGATCACGGAAACCGAGCAGGTTATACCTGCCGATTCATTTCTCGAATCATATGATTATCAACAATTTCTGCAATTTTGTCAAATGCGGACACAACTGCTGGACTTGCTGAAAACTGATAAAATTATCCCGCTTGAATCATCGTTCTTTGAGAAATTCCACTCCACTAATCCAATGTTTTATGAGGTTTATTCCCTCACCGGGGATTACCTTCAACGGCTTGGGAAATCGAGGGAAGCAATAGAGATGTACCAAGAAGCCTTAGCGCTTGAGATACCTCGTTGGGGAGAAAAAGAGAAGATCATTCGCAGTATGACAAAATGTAAAGGTCAATAAACCAACGATTTAACATGAAATTTAAACTGATATACCCCCGATGGGAAAAACTGGAAGGACAAACCATCTTCTATCTTCCGCCGCATGGTCCGGTAGTAATGGCAGCTGACATTCCTGACTATGTAGATATTGAATTTACGGATGAAAATGTCGAAGACTTAATTATTGACGATACTCCCGACTTTGTTGGGATATCGATGATGTTGACAACACAGGTGCAACGTGGATGGGCAATTGCAGATCAGTATCGTAAATTAGGCAAGAAAGTTATTTTTGGCGGGATATCAACGATGCTTCATGCAGAGGAGACCATGGGCCATGCCGACTCTGTATTTCTTGGCGAGGTAGAAGGAAGGCTGGCGGATGTTTTTGAGGATTTCAGGAAGAATGATCTTAAAAATATCTACAACTTCATGGCGAAACCGCCAGATATGAATCTGGTTGGTCCGGCTAACCGCAACATCCTGAAAAAAGATCTTTACTATCATAAAGGTTTCCGGATGGTAGATCTTTTCCATGCTTCACGTGGCTGTATCTATGACTGTTATCCATGCGCCGTGCGATACCTTGGCGGTCGGGGTTTCAGGCCACGTCCAATTGACCGGGTTGTTGAGGAGCTATCACAGATGGACAACAACCGGCTTTTCATCGTTGACAACTCGCTGGCGTTGGATACCAAATGGGAGATTGAGTTGTTTAAAGCCATGATACCACTAAAAAAGAAATGGGTAAGCCATACCATTGAGGACAAGGATGAAGTTCTTGATCTCGCTGCACAGGCAGGAGCCTGGTATGTCTATCAGGCTGTTTTTGACACATCTGATTATATCCGGAACCGGATCAAACAATATCACGACTACGGCATTGCGGTAGAAGGAACAATTTTGTTAGGACTTGATAACCAGACAGAAGATGACATTAAACGCCTTATCGATTTTCTCCTTGAGATTGACCTTGATTTGGCTGAGTTTACAGTTCTGGCACCCTTCCCTCATACCAAAGCCTATGCAGACCTTGTGAAACAAAACCGGATTTTCGACCACAATTGGGATCACTACAATGCTGGGAAGGTTGTCTATCATCCGAAACACATGTCGGCTGAGAGGTTACAGGAGTTATATCATTATGCCTGGGATACTTTCTATAAGGACGAACCTCAAACAATGAAGATGTTTAACCTGATTTCCCGTGTCATCAATCGTGAGATGGAAGATGGAACATATGCTCCAAGACGAAGGGATCTGATCGATGTAAGTTTTGGGAGAGAGGTTAGCAAAATTGCATAATTATGGAGATTAACATCGCTTTCGATGCTTATATGGACCGTCACTTTGATTTCCTGGGTCAATGGGAGACGCCCTCACGATGCGGGCTAAAAATCGTGCGCAGAAAAGATGGAAAAACCCTTGTCATTGCCACAGAGATCTACAGGCAAAACCCAGGCACCCCTGTTACGGAATGGGTTTCTCCTCTGGCAACTCAAATCATGCAATACATTGATGAACCCCCTGAGAACTACATATTTATTGAACACACACCGGATCTGAGGAGTAAATTAACCTTTTACGAAGAAACATTCGATCTGGTTGATTTTGAATGGGACGGAGGAAAATTTATCAACCCAAGATGGACCAGACTTTCCAATGAAGAAGTCAACAGGATGATGGAGGAGTAATGACTCAGGGCACATGGCGCAGAGTACAAATGCACTACGAATGTGATACGAAAACCAAATCGACGTCTTTACGAGAAAAATTTCCCCTTCTTTTTCTATCTTTTATTCACTCTTTTCGCTTTTCACTTTTCGCTTCTCGTTACTTACTCCTATTCCCAACAAATCCTTCGTCAATCTATCAAGGGGGTTGTTCTGGATCAGCAAACCCTCTCCCCTCTTCCGGGAGCCACGGTAATCCTTCTTGGAAGTGATCCGGTTATCGGAGCGGTGGCTGATACGAACGGACATTTCAAACTGAAGGATATTCCCATTGGCACACACAGGATCAGGGTGACGTATATTGGCTATTCGAACTACGAATCTCCAGACATCATAGTAAATTCCGGAAAAGAGAGTACCGTTACCGTTTACCTTAAGGAGAGTGTTTTAACAGCCAAGGAGGTAGAGATCAGGGGGAACTACCAGAAATATCAACCCATAAACCGGATGGCTACGGTTAGTGTCAGAAGTTTCAGTGTGGATGAAACTTTCCGGTTTGCAGGTACCTACAACGATCCTGCGCGGATGGCTCAAAATTTTGCCGGGGTCACTTCCGGGATGGACAACAGAAACGATATCATCATCCGGGGCAACAGTCCGATGGGTCTTCAGTGGAGACTGGATGATATGGAGATCCCAAACCCCAACCATTTTGCCGCTGTTGGGACTACTGGCGGACCTGTTACCGTACTGAACAACAATCTTTTAACTAACTCGGATTTCTTCACAGGTGCTTTTCCGGCACAATATGGGAACACCTTGGCGGGCGTATTTGACCTTCGCCTGCGGAACGGAAACAGCGATAAACGGGAATACTGGTTTGAAGTAGGTTGGAACGGGCTGGAATTCGGTACCGAAGGACCATTCTCAAAAGGCTCAACTTCCTCATACCTTGTGGCATATCGCTACTCCATGCTGGAACTGTTAAGTTATTTGGGTATTCAACTGAACCTTGTTCCAAGATACCAGGATCTGAACCTTAAACTCACCTTCCCAACCAAAAAAGCAGGCACCTTTACCATCACAGGGATGGGAGGCATCAGTAATATAGACATTTTTGACAGTGAACTACCCCAGGACAAATGGATGTTTACTGACTATGGGGAGAATCTGTCAAACGGATCTAACCTGGGTGTGCTCGGCTTGACTCATCAGATCCTTCTGACTCCAAAGACCCGACTGAAGAATATGATTTATGCAGTGGGGTCGCTTGTCCATACAAAAATTGACACCTTCTCCAACGTGGTGACCACGCCAGCTCCCTGGGCAGGAGAGCGCTCGGAGGAAATTAAGTTTTCCTTTTCTTCCCAACTCTATCATAAATTCTCAGCCAGAAACAGTATCGATGCCGGTCTCTTTTTTGATTATTTCCGGATGTCCTATGCAGATAGTATGATGTGGAAGAGTTCTTTTTTAGTAAATACCGATACCAAAGAACAGATGGCTTTTTTACGGGCTTTTACCCAATGGAAACACGCCTTCTCCGAACGGTTTACCATGACATCAGGAATTTTTGGGTCATTGCTTACGCTCAATAATAGTTGGGCTCTTGAACCCAGAATCGGGTTTGACTGGATCATTAATAACCGTCACAGCCTGAATTTCGGTACAGGGCTCTATAGCCAGATGCAGCCAAGAGTCATTTACTTTGTGCTTGCCCACCACCCCGACGGAACTGTTTCTCAACCGAATCTTGCCATGGATCTCACACGTAGTTGGCAGGTGGCGTTGGGATATAACTATTTGCTCACTGAGAATCTCAGGTTTAAAGTCGAAACGTATTATCAGTACCTATTCGACATACCTGTGAAACGCTCTATTCCGGAGTATGCACTGCTTAACCAGGGGCATGAATTTTTTATCGGGAGGCAATATGCAGATAGCCTGATAAACCTGGGCAGCGGGGAGAATTTTGGTGTTGAATTTACCTTCGAGCGCTTCTTTAAAAAGAACTACTACTACCTGTTAACTGCCTCTCTTTTTAATTCAACCTATCAGGGATATGATGATGTGATGCACAACACCGCGTTCAATGTCAATTATGTGTTTAATGCCGTTGGTGGGTACGAATTTGTTGTTGGAAAACGCAAATGGGGTGTGCTGTCATTCGGACTTCGTGCTACCTGGTCGGGAGGAAACCCCTATGTTCCATATGATGTTAGTGCGACTGTTGCAGCCGGCGAGCCTATTCCCGACTGGAGTCACTCATATGAACCACGATACCCTGATTATAAACGAGTTGCCTTCCGATTCGGGATCAAACGCAACATGCCAAAGTTCAACCTGGAATTTCTCCTGGATCTTCAATACCGAACCAATTATACCAACATCGCACTGCAACGGATTAATCCAAGTACCGGTGAAATCAGGTATTATTTTGAAATGGCATTTTTTCCGATGGGGACCTGGCGGATTCAGTTTTAATCACCTAAAGCATGGATTTTATTCGCAAGGTGGCTAATTTCTTTACACCGGGAAGTTCTGTAAGAAATAATTATTTCTGATCTTGAATCAATAAAAAACCAGGGCAGACAGGATGCCAGGCTATCAGAACCTAAAATTCAATTGCCCGTAAATCCGGTTGAACTGGTTGACCTTCTCAAACGTACCCTCATAGTAGACAGTGAAGGCCAGTTTTCTGATAATTCTCCAGGTAAGGCTCAGTTCTGCAACATTCTGTATGAGTTTTTGTTCCGAACTGATATAGTTGTAATCGAGGTAGCGGTAAGTCAGCCCTGTATATAGTTTCCCTGAGAAAAAATCCTTTGAAATCCCAATCCCGTATATCTTCCCGGAGAGGTAACTGGTCTCAAGAATGATAAATGATCCGGTTGCACCCAGGTTTACACCGGGAATCTGGCTGTAGGTTACGTAAGTATATAGGTTTTTGGTTGGTTTGGGATCCTGCGGCATGAACCGATAAGCCCCGGTTGCTCCAATTGACAGCCGCTTTACAGGGTTGAAAGTTAGTTGAAGTTGGTACCCCTGAAGTGTCTCAGCATCCAGTAAATTTTCCAGAAATGTTTTATATGTTTCGTAATAGATCACATTCTTTCGGGCATTATAGGAGAATGCGATGGATAACCGTTTCAGGATTCTGTATCTTAGAGACAGGTAAAGGTTAGAAAGTTTTGGCGAATTATCCTTTTTTAGTGAATCCGGGTTTGAAGTAGTGTCAGTCGCACTTCGAACCAACTGATAGAAATCGACCTCTACCGAACCAAAAAAGGTCAGGTTTTTCACCACCGAATTTGTATGTTGCAAATAGGCGAATCGCCTGTCAACATTTCCTGAGTTCATTTGCTGTACAAAGGCAAGCGTTGTTTGAAGAAAGCCATTCTTTGTCTTTTGTTCGTGAGAAACAAATACCCCAAACTGCAGGAGGTCGAAATTAAATCCGTAATTGGTGTAGTCTGGTCTTGACCCGGCCAGGATACCGATTGTCATTGGGCGAAATCTCATCTCAAATTGCACACCGTCAACGGCGCCCATGTTAGAAATCTTTGGATTAATTTTTCGACCGATCAACAATGTAAAATGCTGATTGAATTCATAATTAACCGATAAATTATAAATTTTCAGACCGTTGAACAAGTCAGACTGGATCTCATTCCAGTTCCTGTCACTGTGGACGAAGGTTATGTAACTTTCCCAGGAAAGACGGGATCGTGCCACATTTTTCATATTCAGTGAAAGAGTATATTTCATCTTCAGCGAATTATCCGCGCTGGTGTTTGAAAAATCCGAGAAAGCAGCAATGGAGGCAAATCCGTAGAGGTCCTGCGCTCTTTTTTGGGGTTCAATTGTTTCAGCAATTGTATCCTCAACCATCGCCGGAGTTTGCTCGATCTGTTGTATCACAGATTCAACAGGTTGCTCAGGGACTACAACTATAGGAGTAACGACTTTAGGAATTGACAATACAACCGTTGAAACAGCAATCTGGCGGGAGGATAACGGTTTGCAAACACATGAAATTGAAGAGAGGTTTGTCACTTCCAAGGCGGGGACAAGGTCATTCCCAAGTTTCAGAAATAGAGTATCTCCTATCTGAATCGACTTTGTTGAGTTAAATTTTACATAGACATTTTGGGATGTAACATAAGAGACCGTCCCTTCCTGGGGCTCCCCGGGTGTTTGTCCTTCAACCCTTGTTCCACTAACAAGCAGCAGAAAAATTATGATATACAGAAAATACTTCATCCAGTTGTTTATTTCGGTATCCGGTCAAGTGTAGGGGCAAACATCTTATCACCGCCCGAATCACCATTCGGATGGCAATTGTAACAGGCAATGCTGTTGTATGAATAACCTGGTACGCCACTGTGCTCAGCATCCATATCTGCCTGATTGTGCTCATGGCAGTCGATACAACTGAACACTGTATAATTTGTTGGATTTGTATGGCAATCGGTGCAAAGGTTCCATTCCCCTTGGTGTTTCCCTGAATAGATCGGAAAATACTGGCCATCATGATCAAATGTAGAGGGACTCCAAGCATTCTGGTTATGACATGTGAGGCAATCGGTTGAGAACTGGGCAGAAGCGTGCGGTGGATTCTGGGTCTGGTTGTAATCGTCGAGATGGCAACCTACGCAGGTGTTTGGAGTTGTAGTGTAATTTCCATTATGGCAGCTGGAACATTCATTAGCAATAGAGACGTGAGCGCCCTGCAGTACGTAGTAGTCGTTATGATTTGGAAATGTCGCTGGGTTCCATCCTGGATTGGTTGTATGACATGTAGCGCAGGTTTGTGCAATAGAAAGAGAGGCATGGTTGGGGTTTGTAGTCTGGTTGTAAGCATTGATATGGCACGCAGCACAATCGGTCGGTGTACCTGCGTATCCGCTGGTATGGCAATCCCCGCAAACAACCGTTGTATGAGCCCCTGTCAATGGAAAATTTGACGATGCATGATTGAAACTTCCCTCGGCATCACCGGTTGGATGGCATGCGAAACAGGCTTCGCTGGTATACTGGTAGCCACTTACCTCTTGGTGCTCTTCATCTGTTTTTGGTTTTTCGTGTTCATGGCAGTCTATGCAGGAAAAGGTAACCAGGCTTCCTGGATTGGTATGGCAGTCGGCGCAGGAAGTCCAAGTTCCAACATGCTTCCCCGAATAGATTGGGAAAAATTGGTTATCGTGGTCAAAAGTAGCTGGCGACCATGAGCTTTGGCTATGACAGGAACTACACTCTGTAGAGAACTGGGCAGAAACATGTGGGGGATTCGTAGTTTGGTTGTACTCGTCGATGTGGCATCCTACACAGGTATTCGGAGTATTGGCGTAATCGTTCTGATGGCATGCAAAACAGTCACTCGCTATTTCAGCGTGAGCTCCTTCCAGTAAATAATACTGGTTGTGATTTGTAAATGTGGCCGGTTTCCAGCCAGGATTTGTGGTATGGCATTCGCCACAGGTTACCGGAAAATTATTGGAGGCATGGGGTGGATTCAACGCGGTGTTGTAGTTATCCTGATGGCAGGAGTAACATTCGGCCGAGAGTCCTGTGTAATTTCCTCCAGTATGACACTCCTGGCAGTTACCAATAGCATGAGCCTGTGTAAGCGGGAAAAATGTGTGGTCAAATCCCGAACCACTCCACGTGAAGCTATTGAAAATGTGACACTCCAGGCAGTTTGTCGAAAAATTTCCCTGTGTGTGACTTGGATCTGTTGTTGCATTATAATCCTCCAAGTGACAATCAACACACTCTATTCCAAGAGGTTCAAATCTTAGAAGGGAAGCCGATTTGTGACATCCAGAACAATCGCTTGTGTAATGCGGGCCTAACAGCGGAAACCTGGTTTGGCGATGGATCTCATTGATGTTATTGATGATCCATGATGCCGGAGTGTGACAACGACCACAATCGGGGCCAACAGATTGTTCATGGATATCAGTATGGCATTCAAAACATTCAGTTTTCGCTTCAGAGAAAATAAGGGTTTTATGACAAAGACGGCACTCAACAGTCTGATGCTCACCAACGAGAGGCAATGTCGTACTGTTGTGATCGAAGGAGTAGATAGCTTTATCAAGGGTCCACCCTTTTGAGCTGTGACACTGTTCGCAAGGAACGTTAAAGTTCTTCCCGTGAGGGGAGTCTGTTGACATAGAAGCAGAAATGAATACGATGGCCAACAACCCGATGATCAATGACAATGTTCGCATCTTGTATCTCCTATTTTATATAGAATGTAATTGTTTACTCCTTTTTGGACAGGCTTATGGCATTGGCTACAAGCAAGATTCTCGTGTTTTCCATCCAGTTTGAATGCTGTAAGGTTATGGTTGAACTGCTGAATTTTCCATCTGTTCGGCTCATGGCATCGCAGGCAGTTGATTTTCCCTTGAACTTCAAACTGCCCGTAATGAATATCGGTATGACAGGTAGTGCAATGAGAAGACAACTCCGAGAAAACCTGATATTCCTCTCCCTGCTCATTCTTCTTGAAGTGACATGTACGACAAGTCTGCTCGGCATGTGCGCCAGCTAAAGCAAACCTGGTAGTGGAGTGATCAAATTCAATCTCAGACCATACAGTCTCCTTATGGCATCGTCTGCAATTATTCTCCGGGTAGTACTCTTTACTAAGATATTGTTCATGGATATTACTATGGCAATCGGTACATTTGGTTCCTATATTCCTGAAATTCCATGTCTCACTCTTTTTATGACACACAAAGCAAGGTGTGGCGAGATGCGCTCCATCCAACCTGAAAGCTCCTTCGTTGTGTCTTTCAATTGTAAAAGATGATCCAGGAAAGCCTTTTGTTGTATGGCATCCGGCGCAATCGGAAACAATTCCATCCGTTGTAAACTGACCGCTATGGTAGTCATTGTGGCAATCGTTACAGCGGCTATGCTTGACAGGATCGGTTAGATTCCCTTTATGGCATGATACACAGGTAAGTTGCTTGTGCTTGTTCTCCAGTTTGAAGTTCGTTTTAGAATGATCGAAACTTGTCATCCCTTTAATGGTGTGAAACGACTCCGTGGTATGGCAATCGATGCATCGTTGTCCGAATTTACCCTGATGTGGTTCAGTATGACAACTTGTGCAATTCTGATGTTTTTTACCGGCAAACTCTTGAAAGTCAACACCATTCCGGGTAGTTTTAGGATGACAATCAATACAAACCACGGTTTGATGTTTGCCAGTGAGGGGGAATTTTGTGTTGTTGTGATCAAACCCGGTAGTGGGCTTGAATGAATCCACACCATGGCAGTCAGTGCAGGTGGTCGACAGGGTATTCTGATGGTAATCCTTGTGACATCCCAGGCACTCGGTGGATAAGCCCAGATAGGTAAACTTCTTCTTCCGAATACTCTCATTGGCTATATTCGTTGATTTATGACAATCCCCGCATGATTGTGCAGAGTGGGCTCCGGTAAGTTCGTACCCGGTAAGGCTGTGATCAAACTCGTCTGTTTTAAACCGAACAATCTCAAATTTACGGCCATGGTGGTCGCTGTGGCATGAGGTACATTCTCTCCCTCTGGTTTTGAGTGATGCATGATACCCTTTTTTTGCATCGATCCGTACCTTCAACTCCGTATGGCACTCAAGACATTTGTCGTTAGTCACTTTCGAGCCAAGGGTGTGGCATTTGGTACAGTTTGAGATCCCTTCAAGATGAGCATGAACCTCGGAAAGGTCACCCGGAGATAGCTGGGCCAGAGCCGTTCCAAAGAACCATCCTGGAATCATCAGCAGCATCCATGCAAGCTTTCTTTTCATAGGTAGTTTCAAAATTCCTTCAACAAAATTAATTATGTTTCAAAATAGCTTCACCGAATTTTTTAGTGATCAAGATACCAATTTTTTGCAAAAACTGGGTCGGCAGTTCCCCTCCTGCAAAGATAAATACTCTGTCATTGGGTATAATCTCAGGCTTCCCATCGGTTGCAATAGAGATCAGAACGACAGCATCCTGTTCGATAGATGTGAGCTGGGTGTTAAAACGGACTGCAACTTTTCCAGATGTTACCGCCTCTTCGATCCTCTGTTTATTGGCTGGTTTGATACGACTGAAAGCATCTCCCCTGTATGATAGTATCACTTCATTCTGATCTGCAAGAAGCATTGCCGATTCTATCGCTGAATCTCCACCTCCTACTACAACGATCTTCTCTCCTGTAATGCCTTCCGGTTCCAGCAAACGGTATGCTACTTTTTCCATCGTTTCACCAGGAATTCCCAGCTTCCTGGGAGTTCCGCGCCTGCCGATGGCAAGCAATACCTGCTTTGTAGTATACTCTTCTCCGGTCAGTGTTCTAACATGGAAGATCCCCTCTTTGGGGACAATAGCTTCAACTTTTGAATTTTCTTTTATCGTGATGCCATTTTTCTTAAAGACATCATGCCAAAGATCAAGAAGTTCGGTTTTCGTGGTCTCCCGAAGTTTTAGTTTCCCATAGAGTGGAAGTTCCATCGGCGAGGTCATGACAATTTTCTTTCGTGGGAAGGTATATACTGTCCCCCCCAATGTATCCTGTTCAAGCGTAAGGCAATTCAGCTGGTGTTTCTTGGCATTCAGGGTTGCCGATATCCCTGCTGGCCCTGCACCTATTACAATCAGATCGTAATCAGCTTGATGACTTTTCTTTCCTGCCTTCACAAGGTTCTCCACAGCCTGACGGCCCTGTTCAACCGCATTCCGGATCAGTCCCATTCCACCCAATTCTCCGGCTATGTATATCCCCGGAACATTTGTTTCGAAGGTATGGTTGATATGGGGCAAATCCACTCCCCTCTTCTCTGTGCCAATACAAAGCGAGATCGCTTCAGTAGGGCAAGCATGGAAACAGGCTCCATGGCCAATACAGTGTGACGCATTGATAGTGGTGGCTTTGCCATTTATTATTCCCAGAATATCCTTTTCCGGACAGGCGGAGATACAAGCACCGGTTTGAATGCACTTGTTGGGGTCTACAACGGGATGCAGAGAGACCGGCTCATAGAGACCATCCTCTTTTGCTTTGAGGATTTTTTCCTCCACCTTCCTTGAATTCTTCTTCTGCCGGCGAAGGTAAAGTATCACCACTACCAGGCAGAAGATAAGGACCAGGGAATAGACTAAGACTTCTTCAATCAGTGTTTCCATCACTTAAAATATCCATCTGTAACCCAATACGATTGTGACCGCCACATGAATGACCATGATGACCAGCATCACAATGGCAAAAGGGAAATGAGCAACATGCCAGTATTTAAAAAGGTTCTGCATGGTATGTAGCCGTTCAATACGACGGTTTAGTGTAAGCTCATGCTTGACAAGATTTAGCACATTTTTCCGTTCCTGCCGGCTTAACTTATTCTTTTTCAAGACCGATTTGACTTGTCTGATCGCATTCCTTCTCACTGAAAATCCACTGAAGGTACGTTTTAAGAAGCTGTTGTGGTAAATACTGACCTTTTTCTTTGTGGAGTCAATCAGGACGTTCAGGCTCTCCTCATCCAGATTATAGGAACCACTCAGAACCGTCCCAATATTGGTTTTCATACCCTGGACCTCCTGGAGACTCAACTCCCTACCCTCAATGGACCGGGGAATCTGCAGATAGATAAACCGGCCAATGATTCCGCTTAGAAAGACGGCTACCATACTCCAGAAACTAATGGCCACGAGTCCGCCAAATTTAAAGGAAGTATGAAAAAGGATCAGGATCGGACCAAGGGTACACAGGAAAATGTGAAACTCCAGCCAGTGCTTCAATAAACCCCAGTGGGCCATTGCACGCACCCGTTTCCTCAGGACGTAAATCAGGATGCCAATAATAATGCATAACGATCCGATTATACCTAATCCGTGACCCAGCACTCCCCCCGGTTTCAGGGCTGCGTGTCCCTCATCAAAGAACCTCTCCTCCAATGGAAGTGAATAATAGGATAATCCGATATAAATCAGTATTACGAGGGTCGCCAGAACTCCAGTAACAAGCAGTAAGATGTATATTCTGTGAGCCGAAAACATAGATTTGTATGGAAATTAGTAAATAAAAATGCTAATTTTGTAATCACAATTCCAAAGAACAAATATATGAAATTCAATATAAAGAAATACGCTTTTCTTCTTTCGGTTATTATACTGATTACTTCATGTAATTTAAATTCAGGTAAAAAAATTAAAAATCTCTCCCCAAATGCCCACCAAATAGTGGCTGAAGAGATTATCCAAACCTCTAAATACACCTATGTTCTGGTTTCAGAGGATGACAGGGGATACTGGATCGCAATCTCAAAGGCCGATGTAATTGAAGAAGGAACATACTTCTGGTCGGTTGGTTCCGAAATGAACAACTTCACAAGCAATGAGCTTGGCCGTACATTTCCAAGTATCTTTTTTGTTCAGGATTTTACGGATCAGCCTATTTTGGAGGGAAGCGAGTCTTCCACTCTTACTATGGGAACGAAACCACAACTTCGAGAACAGGAAGGACTCGATATTCCCAGAGCCGAGGGAGGCATTACAATTGCAGAGTTGTTTGCAGATCCAGCCTCATTTCAGGGAAAAACTGTAAAGATAAACGGTATGGTGGTTAAATTTCTCCCCGAGATCATGGATCGGAACTGGGTTCACTTGCAGGATGGCACAAAAGATGGAGAGAATTTTGATCTTACCATTACTACAAAAGCCATTGTTCCTGTTGGTGAGGTAGTTACCTTCGAAGGCGTTGTTTCTGTTGACAAAGATTTCGGGGCTGGCTATTTCTACCATCTAATCCTGGAAGATGCCGTAGTAAAGTAGTATCCACTATCTAACATCCCTAATTTTTCTTTTTTCTCTTGACTTTTCAATTCTCCAGATGTACATTTGTCATCCAAATGACTAACAGTCATATTTTGGGCTAATGTTAATTATATAGCTATGGGTATTATTGAAAGAAAAGAACGCGAGAGGGAACTGCGCTATCAGGCTATTATCGATGCTGCTGAAACAGTTTTCTTCAAAAAAGGGTATGAAACGTCAACAATGGAAGATGTTGCCCATGAAGCCGAACTGAGTAAAGGTACGTTGTATCTCTATTTTACCAGCAAAGACGAGCTGCATTTTGCCATTATGGAGAGGGGCATGAGGCTTCTTATGGAGTTGATGGAGAAAAGGCTGACTACCAAAAGGAGCGGTCTTGAAACACTCCGGGAGTTGGGTCTGGCACTGGTTGATTTTTCGAATCTTCATCCCCACTACTTTAACGCACTGATCTTCTTCCAGGGCCGTGATGTGGAGCAACAGAAACTTCAGGAGGCAAAGGTAAAAGACTTCTTGGCCAACCGAAATTCACTGACGTTGTTAAATGAAACAGTGAAACGTGGCATCGCAGACGGATCTGTCAGGTCCGATGTTCCTTTCGTCGAATTAAGCACAACTCTCTGGGCTCAGATGATGGGGGTACTTGTCATGTACTCGGCAAAGCAAATGGTTTTCGATTTGCATAAGGTCAGTCGCAAACAACTGGTAAACAACCACTTGATTCTCATCACCGATGCCTTGAAACCCATTCATATGGAGGGAGTTAAACATGAATAAGTCGTTCCGCATACGGATCATCCTGATTGGACTGCTGATTGGGCCTGTGATGCTTCACTCCCAAGATAACGTGCTGGAGAATTATATCCGGGAGGGATTTCAAAACAACCAGGCATTGAAACAAACTCAGTTGAATTACAACAAGAGCCTGGAGGCACTGAAACAGTCAAAGGCTCTGTTCTACCCCAATATCGGGTTTAATGCCCGGTACAGCGTAGCTGAAGGTGGAAGGACCATCGATTTTCCCATTGGAGACCTTCTGAATCCGGTTTACTCTACACTAAATCAACTTACTCAGTCGCAACAATTTCCGCAGGTTGAAAATGAGCAAATCTATTTCCTTCGACCTACCGAACAGGAGTCCATGTTGTATCTCTACCAGCCTCTTTTCAACAGCGAGATCTACTTCCAGTATAAAATTCGGAAAAACCTCTCTGATGCCGCATATATCGGAATTGATCTCTACAAACGTGAACTTGTGAAAGAGATCAAGACCGCATATTTCAACTTTCAGAAAACTGTAAAAGCGCTGGAACTTTTTGAACAAACCCTGGAAGTAGTACAGGAAAACCTCCGTGTTAGTGAAAGCTTGGTCATCAATGATAAAGTCACCGTTGATGCAGTCTACCGGTCCCGGGCAGAGCTTAGCAAGGTTGAGAGACAGCTGGCTGAGGCAGAGAAATTTCACGAATCTGCCAAAGCTTATTTCAACTTTTTATTGAACAAACCACTTGAATCATCGATTGATCTGATGTTAAATAATATGTTAATAGATAGCTTATTATCAAATCAGAAAGAATCTATCAGACTCGCTCTTAACAACCGGGAGGAGCTGATGCAGTTGGAACGGTATTTAAGTGCTTCGGAAAACGCTGTGAGGTTAACTAAATATAACCACTCTCCTACCCTGAACCTGGGAGTAAATTATGGCATCCAGGGTGCGACATATGAAATTAACGACCAATCTGATTTCCTGATCGCTTCTGTTGTGATGCAATGGAAAATTTTTCACGGCCTGGAAACAAAGTCAAAAATCCAGCAGGCCACCATTGAACAAAACATCCTTCAGGAGCAGAATAGTGCATTGCAAAATCAAATCTCCATGCAGGTGATCGACGCCTGGTATGGAGAAAAGGCAGCAGCCAAAGCGGTGACAGCTGCAAGAACTCAGAGTTACAGCGCCACCAAAGCGTTTGAGATAATCCGGAAAAAATACAATCAGGGACAAACCAGCCTGCTCGAATTTATCAACGTTCGGACTGATATGACGAATGCCGATCTCAATATGATCCTGGCAATTTATGATTATGAGATCAGCCGGGCAGAGCTCGAACGAGCAACTGGAACATACCCGTTAAATTAATTCCGAATGATGAATTACGAAATACGAAATACGAAATAAAAATTCTTTCTCCATAACCTCATGACTCCATGACTCCATGACTTCATGACCTTATAACTAACAAATTGATATTATGAAATATACAAATCTTATTCTGCTTCTTCTCTCCCTCTCCTTTCTGGCTTGCTACCGCACTCCAGAACCGCAACAAAAGGATAGTAGGATCCGGGTGACAGTCATTCCAGCTGAGATCAAAGAGATCCATAAAACTGTAAGGACTTCGGGTCAACTCTCCTCCAAAACGGAAGTCAGACTGAGTTTTAAAACCGGTGGAGTGATCGAAAAAATCAGTGTCAAAGAGGGCCAGCATGTCGCAAGAGGCGCAACCATTGCACAGCTTAACCTGGCAGAAATCAATGCCATTGAACACCAGGCAGATCTGGCTTTTCTGAAAGCGGAAAGGGATTATGGACGGATTGAAAATCTATACAACGATAGTGTTGCAACACTCGAAAACCTTCAGGATGCCCATACAGCCCAAAATGTTGCAAAAGCGAACCTGGAGATTGCCCGTTTTAACAGGAAATATTCGGTAATTGAAGCCCCTGCTACTGGAAAAATCCTTAAAAAACTGGCAGAAGAGAATGAGATAGTTGGACCAGGACAACCGGTACTCATCTTTGGATCTTCTGAAGATGAGTGGGTTGTGAAATCCAATCTAACTGATCGGGACATTGTTACAGTTGATCTGGGGGATCCTGCCACAGTGAGGTTTGATGCATATCCGGGAATTGACTTCAAAGCATTCGTATCAGAAATTGGAAAAGCTGCAGATCCATATACAGGCACCTATGAAGTAGAATTAACTGTTGAAGCAAAGGATTACCCCCTTGTATCGGGATTCATCGCCCGGGCAGAGATCTTTACTCCCCAGGCTGAATTGTGCCTTCAGGTTCCAATAGATGCGCTCGTTGAAGCACAGGGTGATGTTGGTTATGTTTTTATTGCCAAAGGAAATCTGGCGGAAAAGCGTCAGATTAAAACCAGTCAAATTCAGGGGATGATTTGTATCAAGGAAGGCGTTGGAGAGGGAGAATTAGTTGTAGTTGAAGGATCTAACTACCTGAAAGACAATGATGAAATTTTGATCCTGGAAAAATAACCTCAATCCCTACGTCATGAATCTACCCAAACTATCCATCGATAATTACCAGTTCACCATCCTGGTTTTCATTCTGTTGGTCATTGCAGGGACAAACTCTTTTCTTTCAATGCCGCGTACCGAGGATCCCCCGGTGAATGTACCTGGAGCCTCAGTGATCGTGATTTTTCCCGGCGCAACACCCATTGACCTGGAAGAACTTGTGGCTCAGCCTATTGAGGAAGTAGTGAATGAACTTGAAGATATTAAAAGAATCCATACAACAGTCAAGGATGGTCTGGTGTATGTATCTGTTGAGTTCTACTTTGGGGGCGATGCAAAGAAAAAATATGATGAGGTGGTGGATAAGGTCAATGGTATCAGAGGGACCCTTCCCGAGGAGATCTTTGAGATAAATTTCCTCGAATGGACGACATCAGATGTTGTAATCTTACAACTGGCTCTTATTTCTGACAAAGCCAGCTACCATGAACTTCTTGAAGAGGCAGAAATCCTTAAAAAGGAGATCCAAAAGTCGAAAGGTGTCAAGAGCGTTGATATTAAGGCTTATCCGCAGGAAGAGGTAAGGGTTTCCCTGAACTTCCCGAAAATGGCAGCCATGAACATCTCACTTGATCAGGTTGAACAAGCTATTCAGAGTAATAATGCCAATATCCCCGGTGGGTCGCTGAAACTTTCCGGTAAAAATTTCAACATTCAAACAAGTGGTTCGTATGCAAACCTGGAAGAGGTAAAAAATACTGTCGTGAACTCCTTCAGAGGTCGCAACATTTATTTGAAGGACATCGCCGAAATTGCCTTGACTTACGAAGACCAGAATTACTATGGCAGGGTGAACGGAGAACGCTGTATATTCCTGGAAGTTAAGCAGAAAGATGGATTCAATATCTTCACCATTCGGGAGGAATTGCAAAATAAACTAACTGATTTTACAGATGCTTTACCGGTTGGAATGCATCTCTTTACTGTATTTGACCAATCCATCTGGGTACATGAGAGGATCAGTTATTTCCTTGGAAACCTGTTTCAGGGAATCCTCCTGGTTGGACTGATTGTTTTGCTGGCACTGGGGTTCCGCTCTTCCATGATCGTCATCTTGGCGATTCCTCTCTCCATCATCATGGGGTTGTTTGTTGTAGACCTCTCAGGATTTGGACTACAGCAGATCTCCATAGCCGGGTTGGTTGTAGCACTGGGTTTATTGGTTGACAACTCGATTGTGATGGTGGAGAACATCAACAGGTACCGGTTTCTGGGCTACTCCCCTCGTGACGCCTCTATTCTTGGATCTTCAGAGATTGGCTGGCCTGTTATCAGCGCCACAGCAACAACAGTTCTGGCGTTTATTCCAATTATCATGATGCCCGAAGCATCCGGAGAGTTCATAAAAAGTATGCCGATAATCATTATTGCAACACTGGTCATGTCTTTACTTGTTGCTCTAACTATTACACCACTGATAACCAGCAAAATATATAAAAATATTCCTGCCGAAGCTTCGAAGAGGAAGATGACGTTCATTGAGAGAAAAATGCAGCAACTGATTGAAGGCCCCTATCGCCGTTCCTTGCTCTTTTCAATGAACCACAAGGTATTGATCATATCAATTGCGGTTATTGCCCTGATTTTTTCACTCATCGCTTTCCGGTTTGTCGGAATCTCATTTTTTCCGAAGGCAGAAAAGCCTCAGTTTCTGATTCAGGTAAACCTGCCGGAGGGAACAAACCTGGATAAAACAAACCAGGTTACAATGGATGTTGAAGCGGTGTTGGATACCCTCTCCGGAGTCTCTTATTACGCCTCTAACATAGGCCACGGGAACCCCCGGATCTATTACAATGTTCTTGAGAAAAACTATTCCAGGAATTTTGCGGAGATCTTTGTTCAGCTCGATGATTATAATTTAGAAGAGTTTAACAACATGATTGTTACGCTCAGAAAGCATTTTTCAGAATATCCCGGGGCTCATATCAATGTCAAAGAGTTTGAACAGGGCCATCCGATTGAAGCACCCATTATGGTTTTCGTCACCGGAGAGAATCTGGAAGTACTGAAGAGGATCTCGGAGGATGTAGAACGAATGATCGCGGGGCAACAAGGGGTGATCAACCTGGATAATCAGATGTCGAAGAAACAGATAGACCTTAGCATTGTTATCAACCGGGATAAAGCTAGCATCTACGGAGTTCCCGTTTTTGAAATTGATAAAACTATCAGGGCAGCCGTATATGGTTTAGGCGTTTCAAAATTCCGTGATCCGCAGGGAAAGGAATATCAAATTATTTTACGGATGCCTTTTGGGGAAGAGATCTCACCCGAAGACTTCGACGATATCTTCGTCAAATCACTTTCGGGTCGCCAGGTGCCTCTTAAACAACTGGCATCCATTGAGTTTACCGATGCCCCGAGTAGAATAAAACGATTTGATCTTGAACGAACAGCCCTTGTTACAGCCGATCTGGAGAAAGGAATAAACCTCGATGAGGTCATGAATCCTGTGATTGAACAATTAAATGACTACCCTTTCCCAAAAGGATACCGGTATGTAATTACCGGAGAAGTGGAAAGCAGGCAAGATTCCTTTGGTGGTATGCAGATTGCCATAATCATTGCAATCATTGCAATTTTTGCCGTGTTGGTTTTACAATTCAAATCATTTCTGCAACCCCTGATCATATACGCATCGATCCCATTTGCAGTGATCGGAATGATCTGGGCATTGCTTATTTCGGGCTATACCTTTTCATTTTCTGCTTTTATCGGATTAATCAGCCTCGTTGGCATCGTAGTAAATAATGCCATTATCTTAGTGGATTATACGAATAAACTGATTTCCAACGGCATGTCACTAAAAGATGCAGTCATTCAAGCGGGTGAAACACGGTTTATCCCGATTGTACTCACCAGTTTGACAACCATTGGCGGATTGCTTCCCTTAACCCTGCAGGGTGGAACCATGTGGGCGCCATTAGGCTGGACAATTATCGGAGGACTTTTTGTCTCCACATTTCTGTCTTTGTTAATGGTTCCTGTACTTTATCAGGTGTTTACTAAAACAAGTAGGTAGGTAGGTAGGTAGGTAGGTAGGTAGGTAGGTAGGTAGGTAGGCAGGTAGGTAGAGAGGTAGGGAATAATCGTAGATTTGCCAGGTTAAATCGTTCGTAATGAAATACCTTCCAGAGAACCTTGGCATTATCCTCCTAACAGGAATTATGTCCTTGTGGATTTACTCCTGCAAGAAAAACGAGGTGCCCGACCTTGATTTCAGACAGGAAATGCGTGTTTTTGTTCAACGAATTTCTGCATTTGCAAGAAGTTATGAACCCGGATTCATCGTAATTCCCCAAAACGGACAGGAACTGACCACCCTGAACGGGGAATCATCGGGACCTCTGGCAACAACATACCTGCAATCAATCACAGGGCAAGCACGCGAAGATCTCTTCTACGGATACAATGGCGATGGGACCCTAACTCCAACTGATGAATCCAAGTATATGCAGGGATTCCTAGATCGCGTCAAAATGGAGGGGAAAGTCATTTTCGTGACTGACTATTGCAACGCTCACCCAGATATGAAGGACTCTTATCAGCGAAATGAAACCAAAGGGTATATCTCTTTTGCAGCCGACCACCGGGAACTTGATAACATTCCTGAGTATCCCTCTCCAATATTTAATGTGAATGTCAATTCAATTCAAACCCTCGATCAGGGCCAAAATTTCCTGCTTCTTTTAAATCCATGGAATTATTCTTCCCGGCAGCAATTCCTTGATTCATTGAGAGGTACGAACTATGACATCCTTATCATTGACCTTTTTTTTGATGGAGATACACCACTTTCCAATGAAGAAATTGCCTCACTCAAAATCAAAACCAACAAAGCAAACAGGCTGGTTATTTGTTATTTGAGCATTGGTGAGGCTGAGAACTACCGCTATTACTGGCAACCAGGTTGGGAATTTGCCAATCCTGCATGGCTTGACCACCCAAACCCCGACTGGCCTGGAAACTTTTACGTAAGATATTGGGAACCAGAATGGCAAGCCATTATTTACGGGAACGACAATTCCTATATTAAACGGATCCTTGATGCCGGGTTCGATGGGGTATACCTGGATATTATTGACGCTTTTGAATACTTTGAGGAGTTATGATGGCCCCATATTCAATTCCCCTATTGCATATACATTGGGAGAGAAAGTATTCTGGGAATATCCCTCCGACCCTTCCATCCAGGAGTCGAGATACGCTCTGTGGCAAATCGAGATACGATAATGTGTGAATTATGCAAAAATTTTAAAAAGTTATGTAACAATTTTCCATATTAATGATTGTAGTTTTATACCGTAAGATTAAAACTATGAAATATCCATCCAAACGCCGTTTATGCCAATCGTAAATGATACTAATGGATATTCCATCTGACCATTAAAATCAAAATTATTAACAGATGAAACCACTTTTGAGTACAGAACCTAATGCTGAGATCGGAGAATCTCCGGATAATGTGTCCACCTTATTTTCGGATCTGATTGATAATCCAGACATTGACACACACCATTGTGCTGGGGAATTGTTGGTTAAGTTAGGCCCGAAGGTTCTACCACAGTTGAATCTACTACTGGGTTCGAGTAACAAGATTATTCGTATGGAAGCTATTAAAATTATTAGCCTGATCGGCCACCGTTCTTCAATCCAGCCTCTTATCGCATCGCTGGAAGATCCTGAGAGAGATGTCAGCTTGATTGCTGCTGAAGGTCTGATTCATATAGGGAGACCATGTATGACCCCACTGTTAAGAAGGCTCTCTGAAAGACCTGCTTCCAATCATCTAAAGTTGACAGCGCATCGTATATTGACTGCCTTGATTAACCTGAAGGATCCTAAAAATCTTCGTCACCTGGTACTCCTGCTGAAACATGTAAGTGACGAAATTGTAACAAATCCGTTTGCGCCGACAGAAATTACATTAAAATTCGCCTGAACCACTTCTGCAAGGTTATGCTTTAATCGATTGAATGTCAGGCCTCCTGTTCCTGAGAATACATGTCATGAAGGATCACTCCATCACTTCACCACTCTATCGCCTCCTTCACTATTTTTATAACTTTGCCCCATGCGAAAAACGTATCGGCTTGATAAGTCTTTCGGCCCTGGAGGCTCTTTCGCCGGTATCATCCTGGTGATAGTAGGGATCCTTTTACTCCCCTTTTACTGGACTGGTTTGATCCTGATCCTGTTGGGAGCTTTTGTTGGCTTCTCTGGCAGTGCTTGTGAAGTTGATACGGAGAAGCGCAGGGTTCGAACCTGCCACCTGCTCTTTGGGGTGTTCAGATCAGGCCAGTGGATCGCGATATCATCATTTAATGGAATTCAGATTGTACCCACGACCAGGTTTTACCGAACTTTCAGTCTGAGTAACAGGACTATGGAAACACAGCAGGATGATTACCGGATTGTCCTGGAGGCAGGGACGCCTCAGTCCAGAATTGAGGTGATGAAATGTTCTTCAAAAGAATCTGGTAATGAGCAAGCCAGGCAACTCAGTAAGAAACTCGGGTTACAGATCCTGAATCCTCCTACACCGGTCTTTATTACATGTTCTCCTGGCCCCTCCTATTTCGGTGTTTCCAATCTTGCAAGCCATAATATTACACAATTATCTGATCCTGTTAAGGCTGCAATGCAATATGATAATCTGATCCGAACAATCGAATGTTCTGGCGCAAAGGTGATTACAATTTCTGAACTCCCAAATCACCCCAATTCTGTATTCACCAAGGATACCGCAATCTGCACACCACAGGGCTACATTCTGGTCAGAATGGGCCTGCCCACACGCATGGGAGAAGAGTCCTGGATGGCGAAAGCCCTCGAAAGGATCGGGATTCATTGTATCGGAGCTATTGAGGAACCTGGAACAGTTGAAGGAGGGGATATCATCCTGACTGACAACATCGCCTTCATTGGCCATTCAACAAGGACAAACCAGTCAGGAGTCGAACAGATTAGGAAAATTCTCAAAGATCTGAGGTATGAAATCAGGATTGCCAGGGTTCCAGTTCCATTTCTCCATTTAGGGGGAACCATGACACTGGTATCTCCTGAAACCCTTCTTTGCGTTGCCGGCCTCTTCCCTGAAGACTATTTTCAAGGTTTCAAGGTGATCGAAGTGCCAAATACAGGATTCATTAGCGGTAACGTCATCCCCTTATCCAACAGACAGATCATTGCCGACCAAACCAATTCCCAGGCCATCGGGGCTCTGCAGGAGCAGGGTTTCACCGTATTCACTGTAGATCTGTCTGAGTTTGTGAAAGGGACCGGGGGACCCAGTTGTTTGATTTTACAAGCAAAATAGAACAAGAGAACATTGCCCTTACCTCTTTTGGGAATTTTCTGAATATAGTTGGCAATAAGCCATAAGGATGGGAAATTGGGAAGCAATGAAGAACACAATACCGTAAATCGGAAATCGTAGTTCGTAATTATTTTTGTTGTGTTACCTTTGCCCAATAGAATTGACCCGTATGCGCCTTTCATTACGTCTGATGATCTGGTTTCTGACCATTATGCCGTTTAGCTTTTTTTACGGGATATCTACTTTTGTCTTTTTCATTATGTACTATATCCTGGGATACAGGAAAAATGTTGTATGTAAAAATCTTAAGAATGCCTTCCCGGAAAAATCGAAAGAAGAAATAAAATACATCAAACGTGAGTTTTATAAACACCTGGCCGATTACCTGGTGGAGGCGGTTGCCAACTTCCACATGAAGATCAGCGATTTTGATTCCCGGTACAAACTGACAAATACAGAGATACTTGATAAATATGCCAGTGAAGGAGTCAACGTGATCCTTGCACCGGGTCATTACGGAAATTGGGAGTGGGTCTCTTACCTGGTGCTTAAAATAAATTTCACTTGTGTTGCCATCTATAAGGAACAGTCGAATAAATTTGTGGATGACCTGATCCTTCATTCCAGAGGAAAATATGGGCTTCTTTTACACCAATACAATGATGCCTATAAGTATTTGCTTAATAACCGGGACAAAACACCAATTTGTCTCTACTTTGCCGCGGACCAGCGGCCAGCGAAAAACGCAAAGGTTCCATGGGTTAATTTTTTAAACCAGCCTACAGCCGCTTTCCGTGGGCTTGACAGCCTGCACCGTAAAACAAAAGGAGTGGTACTTTATGTACACAACCGGAAAATAAAACGTGGCTTTTATGAAGTGGAATTCCGCCCTCTTAACAACCCCGGCGAAGTAGATATGGTTCCTGATCTCACCAACAGGTATTTTAAAGCATTGGAAGATAATATCAAGGAAGATCCCAGGTTTTATCTGTGGTCGCATAACCGGTGGAAATTTACCCCATCACCCGTGGAGGCATTGACAAATGAATAAAAATTCCCATCATCAATCTCTGCCTCCGAAATGGATCGTAAAAGCTATCCAAGGGCTTCGGAAAGGATTACTCACCATCCACGACAGCTCTTTTCCAGGCAATGTTGTCCTGTATGAAAAGTTCCAATACTTTTATCTTTTGCCATCACTTTATGTGGCCGCTGAACTGAATATTGCCTGGTTGCTGAAGGACGGGGAGAAACAGATCACAGAACTTGCACAAGAGTCAGGATCTGATGATGAGAGCCTGTACCGGGTGATGAGAGCCCTGGCTTCACACAATATTTTCAGGGAAGGCACCAACAGGATTTTCGCCAATACCAGGCTTTCCAAACCATTGATGGATGGGGATGGGTCATTGCGTCAGATGCTCAGGCACCATCTTGGCAAACTTAACTGGCAAATATCCGGGGAGTTGCTCGAATGTGTCCGCACCGGAAAAGACGCGTTCAGGCGTAACTACAATCAGAATATCTACGATTACCTTGCCGGAGATCCCGGTAATTATGAAATTTTTGATCGGTCAATGTCCGATCTTTCGTCCCTTGGGCTGGCTCCCCTGCTTCAGGCATATAACTTCTCATCGTTTCGTACACTGGCAGATGTTGGTGGCGGAGAGGGCTTTTTACTGGCCAATATCCTGAAAAATTATCCGGCAATGCAGGGTATCCTTTTCGACATGCCTGCTGCACTCACAAAAGCGACCGATATATTTCAACAATATGACGTAATGAATCGGGTAAAGCTAAAAGAAGGAAACTTTCTTGAATCGATACCCGAGGGCGCTGACGGATACCTCTTAAAGAATATCATCCATAACTGGAATGACGAAGACTGCATTACGATACTCTCCAACATCAGGAAAGTGCTGCCGGTAAAAGGAAAGATCATTATTGTTGAAATGATTGTTCCTGAAGCAAATATCCCTTCGGCAGCCAAAATGATCGATATTCAGATGTTAACCTCGATGCCTGGAGGCAGAGAGCGGACCAGAAAGGAATTCGAGTCACTGTTCCGACGCGCAGGTCTTATACTTTGCCGTGAATATTCAACAATTGCCCCGGTCTCAATCATTGACGCATGCCGGAATAATTAACGTTATCCATGCAAAAGCTCTTTGCTGCTTTAAGGAAAGAATGGCTCATCCTTGTTCGGGATATTCCCGGACTTGGGATTCTCTTCCTGATGCCAGTATTGCTGATTCTCGTGGTGTCAACTGCCCAGGAGAATGCATTGAAAAGCCAGGTAAAAAAAAGCTCCATTCTGATCTTCAGCCCTCCCGGTTCGGTCCTTGGGGAACATATCCTCAGCGATATCAAGGCTTCTGGAATGTTCAACGTGGTTTCGGATTCTATCAGTCATGCAGACCTCCATGATGCCATCATGAAAGGAGATGTTCCTCTTGGTGTGGTTGTCTCAGCCGGAGATACAGCCATTACTCTGGTAGTGGACCCTACGCTTCATGAAGCATACAAAACTACCCTTGTCACTGCTGCGACATTCATCCTGAAGGGCACGAGCGGCAAAGTAGTTATGCAACAGTTACTTACAGGATTTCAACCTGATAATACTGGCATAAATAACATGGATATTCTGGCAATGCTGCCCCCCATATACCAGCAACAGGCCAAACGCGAACGCTCCACCATTAATCCAACTCCCGTCCAGAATAATATCCCGGGTTTCATCCTCTTTGCCATGTTTTTTATCGTCATCCCTTTATCAGGAAGTGTGATCAGCGAAAAAAACGAGGGTGCAAGCTTTCGTCTTCGAACCCTGCCTGCCAAGCTGACAACTTTGCTTGGTGCTAAAGTTATTTTGTACCTTCTGGTATGCATTGTTCAGTTTCTGCTGATGCTGTCGGTAGGATACTATATGTTGCACCTTTTATTTGGGTTCCCGAAACTGGAGATGGGTGGCAGCTTTAGCGCCCTGACCATTGCAACGATCACTGCAGCTCTTGGCGCAGTGGGATTCGGATTGCTGATTGGTACTGGATCACGCAACCACAGCCAGGCTGCTCTTTTCGGTTCCGTTATGGTTGTGATCATGGGAGTTGTTAGTGGAACTTTTCTCCCTATACATGTGATGCCTAAATCGATCCAGTTTATCAGCAGTATCTCCCCGATGCGCTGGGGAATAGATAATTATCTCGAATTGTTTATCCGGGATGGCAGCCTGGTGGATATCCTTCCTCGAGCCATGTGGTTACTTTTGTTTTTTATCTTTGCAATGCTGATCAGCATGCTTATTTTTGCAAGACGGAACTAATACCGGATAGATTATGAAAGAGAAAGAGGGCTTGGTTGATTGTCCCGAGCAACAGATGATCCTGTATGTGGAGAAGGAGAATGGGCAGTTTGGGCCTATACAAACGGGTTCATATATCACCAAGAACTACATTGACGATTATTTTGATAAACGAAACAACCTGATCCACACCCTCAAAGAGCAGATCAAAAAAGGTGAAATCAGCCCGGTAAAATTCTTCATGATCCTTGAAGATCTGACACCTAAAGAACTTTCGGCCAGGACAAAAATTCCTCTTCGGAAAATAAAAAGGCATCTCCTGCCAGTACATTTTGAGAAATTATCTGAGGAATTTCAATGCAGGTATGCGACTGTCTTCAATATAACGGTCGAACAGCTTCAGAATGCAGTTCCCTTTTCTGAACCGATGAATGCTGAATTTGCTAAACCATGACTGCAATACCTTTCAATCATAAAATGGGGGCCCACTGTGAGTCAGGCACCGTTACATCATTGTTAAACCATGGCGGACTTGCAATAACCGAACCGATGGTGTTCGGGATAGCAAACGGAATATTTTTCGGGTACTTCCACAAACATAAATCCTTTACTTTTCCTACGTTCATCGTCAGAAACCGTCCGGGCGACATGAGGAAGAACATACAGAAACGGCTTGGAGTGAAGTTCCAAACATTCTCTTTCCGCAAAGAGCAGGAGGGAATTGAAAAACTGGATGAACTTCTGAATCTTGGAATACCCACTGCCTCCCAGGTTGATTTCTATTACATGGATTACGTCCCCAGTTGGGAACGAGCCCACGTGAATGTCCATTTTATGGTGGTCATTGGCAAAGATGGTTCGGAATATATTGTCAGTGACAGTTATTTTCCTAAACCTGTACGGTTGAATGAAGAGTCTCTGAGAAGAGGCAGGTTTGCCGGTGGAAACATGTCGCCAAAGGGTTTTCTTTTTTATCCTTCCAATGTCCCATCGGGAGTTGATCTTCGAAAGCCAATCCTGAAGGGCATAGACAAAGCATGTTTCAATATGCTTAAACTTCCTGTCCCCTTTATTGGGATCAAAGGCATCCGGCTCTTTGCAAAACGGGTAGTTGACTGGCCAAAATTTGCCAGGGATACCGAACACTTGTCGCATGAGGTGATGAAGATTAATATCCTGCTGGAAGATCAGGGTACCGGAGGCGCAGGCTTCAGGTTTATGTATGCTACTTTTCTCCAGCAGGCCGCTGAAATTGTGAATAATGATGCCTTGAAGGAACTCTCCACCGAACTGATGACGATTGGCGACGGATGGCGCGAAATTTCACTTTTTGCTGCAAGAATTGGTAAAAACAGGGATCTGGGTCCTGATAAGATGAAAGAACTTAGCAACCTTCTTATGGATCGGGCTGCGGTTGAAGAGCAATTCTTTAAAAAACTGAAAAAAAGTATTAAATAGATAACTACTATGTTTACTACACCTAGCGATGAGCTGAAACTGGAAATTAAGAACCTCATCATGTCAACCCTCAATATAACAGATGTTGATCCAAATGACGTTGATAACAGTGAACCTCTTTTTGGTGGTTCAAATGCACTTACTCTTGATTCTGTTGATGGGATAGAGATCATCATGGCCCTCCAACGGAAATATAAAATCAGGTTAAACGATCAAAACCTGGCCCGTCATATTATTCAGTCAATCGATAGCATTGCTGACTTTGTATCAAGTCAAAGTGCCGACGCTTGAAAGATTCGTACTTAACGGCAGGCATTCGTTTCACCTCCCTGGTGCGCCTGCTTTCCCGCAATCATGTTGACTGGAATCCTGTATACATAAGCCGGATACTTTTTCTTCTCCAGAGTTCCTTTTGGTCCTCCCTCTTCTTCCGTTTAGAATCGGCAAGATTTAAACAGGCTTTGGAGGACTCTCCACTTTCATCCGACCCGGTTTTTATCGTCGGCCACTGGAGAACAGGATCTACCATGCTTCACCAGATGATGGCTCTGGATCCAGAACTTGTTGCACCAACATTATTCCAGGTGGCACTTCCAGAAAACTTCCTCGTTTCCTACCGTTTCTATCAACCGATATTCAACATGATGATGGGCGCATCCCGACCCATGGACAATGTGAAGATTGGTATGGATGAACCGCAGGAAGATGAATATGCCATGTTCCGGCTTACTTCCTTCTCTCCTCTTGAACAGCTTATCTTTCCCTCAAAAAGTGAATATTTTCTACGTGATGCTGAATTTATCCCGGATGATAAATCGGTAGATCAATGGGAAAAATCCCTGATGGAATTTTACAAAAAGATTCAATTCGTTTCACACAAACGGATTGTATCCAAAAATCCCTTCAATTCAATGCGGGTGCCTCTTCTTGCCAAACTCTTTCCTGAAGCCCGTTTCATTCATATCGTCAGGCATCCGTTTGCTGTCGTTCCTTCAACCAGGCACCTCTGGAGCATCCTTCAGAAACAAAATGTCCTGAACAGAAACAGTTATACGCCAACGATTGACGAGATCTCATGTTTTTTCTCACAGATGACTAACACCCTGTGGCATGATCTTAGCCTGATGCCGGAAGAACGGTCGGTGGAGGTCCGGCACGAAGATATCGAACAGGATCCTGTCGGATCGTTGCGCCTAGTGTACAAGAAAATAGATCTGCCTTTTACTGATCGATTTGAAAATCAACTGAATGGATTCATCTCATCAAATACGGATTTTAAGAAAAACGTCTTTGTTCTTGCTGATGAAGAAAAAAGGGTGATTGCCAAAACTATGAGAATATACATGGATCGCTACGGATACAAGGAAATTGTGTAATTTTACATTTGAATCTCAATTTGTATTGCCATGAATCGTTATATAGCCATTTTAACAACACTGCTGGTTTTTACCAGTGTAGTTGCGCTCTCTCAGGATCAGACTCAGGTACAATCCACGCCAGCAAGTGGTAATGTTGCCCGACCAAATTTTATCAAGAGTGGGTTTTACCTGAAACTGGGACCAGTCTTTCCTGTTGGGAATTTTGCCAGCGAAACAGCCTTCCTGGATTTGACCGGTATCACTTACTTTCCGGCAGCCCGTTTGGGGGGAAATCTCGGGATGGGATACCTCATCTACATAGGTCCGGCAATCGCCAACAACCACTTAAGGTTCGGTATTGATGCCTGCTTTATTGATACTTGGTTTGCTACATCTCATCCAAATCTTCCTCCCAACAGTGATAAAAAAGAGTCAGAATATTGGTACTTCTTCTTTGGCCAGAAATTCGGACCCGTTATCACAGTTAACCCGGTGGACCGACTGATGATAGACCTTAGTTACAAACTCAACTTCAACGTGAGCTGGCATGATAGCGACTGGGGATCAAACATCGCCGGTCAGGAGTTGATGATGAATATTCGCTACAGGGTATTCCTCGTAGGACTGCATTATACGATAGGAAAAATGAATTACAACGATTTTGACGAATCGCGGCCTGTCCATGAAATTGATATCAATACATTCAGAGTATTGCTAGGCTTTAAGTTTTAATATGAAGTCAGCGTTCTTCCCTGCCATCGAGACACAATCGGTTGAAGAGATCCGTCGGTACCAGGATATAAAACTCCGGGACCTATTTCGATATCTTGACACCTACTCTCCTTTCTACAAGAATCTGTTTGATAGTCAGAAGATTAATCCAACTCACCTATCTGGCATCAACGATCTCATTCATATCCCTCTCACGACAAAGGAAGACCTGCAACGACAGAACAAAGATTTCCTCTGTGTTGGGAAAGAGAAAATTGTTGACTACATAACAACTTCAGGAACTCAAGGTGATCCAGTTACATTTGCTTTGACAGACAAAGACCTGGATCGTCTGGCATACAATGAGGCCATCTCCTTTGCATGCGCCGATGCACATCCGGGAGAAATTTATCAATTGATGACAACCATCGATCGCCGTTTCATGGCGGGCATGGCATATTTCCTTGGGATCCGCGAGCTGGGAGCAAGTGTCATCAGAGTTGGTAATGGGATTCCTGAGCTGCAATGGGATACAATTCACCGGATATCACCTGACGCCATTGTGGTGGTCCCCAGCTTTATTCTTAAAATCATCGAATATGCAGAGAAACATGGTATTGATTACCAATCCTGTTCAGTGAGAAAAGCCATCTGTATTGGTGAACCTCTGCGAAATCAGGATCTTACTTTCAATACGTTAGCTCGAAAAATTTTGGATAAGTGGCCCTTAAAGTTATACCCTACTTACGCTTCCACTGAGATGGCAACTTCGTTTACCGAATGTGGTGCCGGTGTTGGTGGTCATCATCATCCTGAACTGATTATTGTGGAGTTTCTTGACGAAAATGACAAACCTGTACATGAAGGCGAGCCAGGAGAAGTCACCGTTACTACCCTTGGAATAGAAGGGATGCCCTTGCTTCGTTTCAAAACAGGAGATATCTGCTCACACTTTACAGAACCATGCTCATGTGGCAGAACCACATTGCGTATCGGGCCGGTTATCGGACGTAAAAATCAGATGATCAAATACAAAGGGACAACAATCTATCCTCCCTCTCTCTATGATATTCTGGATGGAATTGACTATGTGGACAACTATGTGGTTGAAGTGTCAATAAATGATATCGGGACAGATCACATCCTTATTCATGTCGGGAGCAGGGAGTCAATAAGCCATATGGAGGAGGATATCCGTGATCATTTCCGGGCGAAACTCAGGGTGGCACCGACCATTATATTCCACCCGTTTGAAGAGATTCATCAGATGCAATTCCCTGAGAACAGCAGAAAGTCAATCAAGTTTATTGATAGCAGAGTAATATAATTAAAAATAATTAATTTTGTTCACATAAATAGATTATGTCAAACCTAACAATCCAATTTATGAAACGAATTGCATTAATATTATTTGTAGGTATTTTTATTACCGCCGGCGGTTCCCTGTTCGCCCAGAAACTCAAATCAGGAAGTTTCTCAGACCTGAAAGGGCAAACTTTGGTAAACCTACAGTATGATTATTCCAATATGGCTGTGGGTAAATATAAGAAAGAAGAGGACTACGTGAATAAACGTGTTGCCGATATGAATAAAAAGGAAGCGGGCACCGGAGATAACTGGGCAATAGCCTGGGTAAATGACCGGACTTCCAGGTTTCATCCGATGTTTGAAAAGAATTTTAATGGCGTTGCTGACAATTGTGGATTCTCCGGGAAAGAAGGTGCAGATGCGAAATATACCCTGATTATCAAGACTGTCTTCACAGAGCCTGGATACAATATAGGAGTTTCACGCATGAATGCTTACATCGATATGGTTGTTGACCTGGTTGAGACTGCTAACCCGTCCGTTGTACTCGGATCCTGTGAATACAGTAAAATACAGAGCGTCAATATGCAGGGGTATGATTTCGATACAGGTTTACGTATCCAGAGCTGCTATGACCGGGCAGGTGACAATATTGCGAAATTTCTATGCAAGACTCTGAGCAAGTAACCTTTAGACTACCTTATTACTTGCTTGCATTAAACACCTTCTCCCCGTGGGACCAGGTTTGTAATACCTTAACTACCGGAACCTCCTCGATCGGGATTTCCATGATATCCTGATCGAGGATTACATAATCAGCCCATTTCCCCGGCTCTAAACTACCATATTCTTTCTCCTCAAAATTGGCTTTAGCTGCCCAGATAGTCATTGATTTGAGAGCCTCCTCCCGGGAAAGGGAATTTTCCGGTTGAAATCCATTTGCAGGATAGCCTGAGACATCTTTCCGGGCAACTGCGGCATAGAAAGTCAGTAAAGGACTTACCCGTTCTATTGGGAAATCGGTCCCATTGGGTATCCAGCCATTCTGGTCCAGCAGTTCCTTGTAAGCATAGGCCCATGTAATCCGTTCAGGGCCAAGACGATCACCTGCCCAATACATGTCGGATGTGGCATGCGTTGCCTGAACCGATGGAATTATTGAGTAGGTTTTAAAGAGAATCAAGTCGGCCGGATCAACGACCTGGGCATGTTCAATTCGCCAGCGACGATCATTGCCTATAGAGAGGTATTCAGCGTAAACATCCAGCACTTCCCGAACAGCCCTATCACCGATGCAGTGTATATTGACCTGATAATCGTTTGCGATGGCAATTTCACATATCTCCCTGATTGAATCGGGAGATGAAACCTGGATGCCTGATTTTGAGGGGTCGTCACTGTATGGGCGCTTCAACAAAGCTGTACGGCTTCCCAAACTTCCATCAGCATATAATTTGATAGAGCAGATGTGAAACCGGCCATTATGATAAGGGCCATTGGTCACGTAGGCATGAATGTTTTCTTCAGTCGGCTCAGCCATTGCATAGATATGGATTTTCAATATTCCGTCCTGGAAGATCGAATCAATCAAATTCAGAGTCGCATTGTCAAGTCCGGCATCTGATACACCTGTAAGACCTTGTGAAAAACACAGATACTCGGCCTCTTTGAGCAGATCTATAGTAGCTTCAATACTGGGTTTTGGAATCGCACTACGAATATAGTCGGCAGCAGTTTCACTGAGAATCCCGGTCAACTTGCCATTGACGATTTCTACCTCACCTTTTGAATAGCGATGATCCCGCCCGATGCCTGCCCTGTTGAGAGCCACCTGGTTAGCCAGAACAGAATGCCCATCAATCCGCACAAGGACAACAGGTTTATCGGGCCACCGTTCGTCCAAAGCACGTTTATCCGGAAACTCCTTTACCTCCCATAAATTCTGATCCCACCCTCTACCAGTAATCCAGCTATCCTGATTCAAGGTGTCGGACTTGGAGATTCTATCAAGTACTTCTTTAAAAGAGGTACACCCAACAAGATCCACCCAACGCAGGCCCAGCGCAAGTCCATGAAAATGGCAATGAGCATCTATAAATCCAGGAAAGATAGCTTTCTCATTCGCATCCAGCCTGTTTTTTGGTTCATACAATGCAAGTAGTTCGTCTGCAGAGCCTGTTCTTACCACCTTCCCCTGGTCAACTACCATTGCTTCACAAACCGTGGAAGAATCATCCATGGTATAGATCCGGGCATTGGTCAAAAGTGTGTCTACGCGCTTTTTCATCGTACAAGATTGAGTTAATAGAAGAACTATCCAGGCAATTGACAAAATTAAATACCTCTTTTTCAGATACATAATGAATTATTTTGTTGAAAGTTCAAAAATATGAAAACAATTTCAAGATTCACTTGACTTTTATTAAAATGATTTCTTATTTTTGTGATACACTAATTCTACTATATTAATGAATTATAAAACCTTTACTTCTCCTAGGTTTTTTATTGTTTTCTCAATTATTGTAGCTGCAGCGCTCATGCGATTGCTACCTCACTGGCCAAACTTTACTCCAGTTGCAGCCATGGCATTGTTTGCGGGAACCTATTTCGAGAGAAAGCAGTTTGCTTTCGCCATACCAATCGTTGCATTATTTATCAGCGATCTCGTCCTTGGGTTTCACGCCCTCATGCCGGCTGTATATCTGAGTTTTGTTATCACGGTAGTTATCGGAGCCACCATCCGTAAGCACGTCTCGGTGCGTAATGTAGTACTGGCCTCTTTTGCCTCGACTGTTATCTTTTTCCTGATAACTAACTTTGCGGCATGGCTGGCATTCCCGTTTTATCCTCATAACTTTATAGGATTAATGGAGAGTTACATAGCGGGACTGGTGTTCTTTAACGATGGATCCCAGGGGATTTCATTCTTTATGAACGACCTTCTTGGGACATTCTTCTTCAGTGCGGCATTCTACGGAGCTTACTACCTGGCTCATATGCGTTTTCCGGTTATTGACCGGTCCAGGTTCTAGGTAAAAAGCTCTTCATCCCTCTCCAGAAGAAGGATGGAATGTTGAGGGACGATAAAATACTTGTCATCATTGAACATGATCTCAATGGCGCCTTTCTGTAGAAATATAGCAAGGTCGCCTTTTTTTGCCTGCAGTGGGATGTAGCGAACATTTTCATCGTTTTGCTTCCATGGCTCCCCACCATCGTCGGCCTGAACAGGGATTGGATAACCAGGGCCGCATTTCACAACGAATCCGGTTTGTATCTCCTCTTTCTCCTGATATCCGGCGGGCAAATAGAGCCCCGCTTTGGTCTTGATGGAGATCTTCTTTGGTTTTATCAGAACCCTGTCCCCAACAACAATCAGGTTCCGTAAATTACCCTCGGTTTGATTACTCATAAAGAATTATTTCTGATGCTCAAAGATATAAAATACCGTGGATCGAGACTCTGCAGATTCAGTAAATTTGGGTACTTTTGTGCCCGATGGGAGATATTATAAGATTATTGCCAGAATCGGTAGCCAACCAGATTGCTGCAGGAGAGGTTGTTCAACGACCGGCGTCCGCGGCAAAGGAATTGTTGGAGAATGCCGTCGATGCTGGTGCAACTGATATTTCACTGATTCTTAAAGATGCGGGCAAAACCCTGATCCAGGTTGTTGACAATGGTTGTGGAATGTCGGAGCGGGATGCGAGGATGAGTTTCGAACGCCATGCAACTTCCAAGATTAAAAGCGCAAATGATCTATTGGCTATCCGAACCCTGGGTTTCCGGGGTGAAGCTCTGGCCTCTATAGCCTCCATCTCCCAAGTAGAACTTAAATCAAAACGAGCGGATGAGGAGACCGGAACCTGTATCCAGGTTCACGGATCGGAATTTATCTCTCAGATCGCTGCAAGCTGCAGCAACGGAACCTCCGTTACTGTCAAGAACCTCTTTTACAACGTGCCAGCCAGAAGAAACTTCCTGAAAAGTAACACACTGGAAATCAAGTATGTTATGGAAGAGTTTAACCGGGTAGCCCTCGTACACCCGGATATCAGTTTCAAATTGTATAACCAGGACAGGATCCTGATACAACTCCCCTCTTCAAACCTGAAACAAAGGCTGGTAACCTTGTTGGGGAGTGCTTACAACCAACGGTTGATACCTATTCAGCAGGAATCGCAACTGGTAAATCTGACAGGTTTTATCGGAAAACCAGAATTTGCCAGAAAAACAAGGGGAGAACAGTACTTCTTCGCAAATGGCCGGTTTATTAAAAATCCCTATCTGAACCATGCCGTCGAGAATGCCTTTCAGGAACTGATCATGAAAGATGCCTTCCCAACCTACTTTATCTATTTGGAAGTGGACCCCTCTTCCATCGATGTTAATATCCACCCTACAAAAACAGAGATCAACTTCCAGGATGCCAAGAGCATCTACGCTATCCTTAATGCAGCAATCAAACAATCGATCGGAAAGTATAATCTGATGCCCACTCTTGATTTTGAGACTGAAAAGTCCCTTGACCTTCCTCCTCTTCCCAAAGACCACCCTATTAACCCTCCTACTATCAGGATTAACCCTGATTACAATCCGTTTGAAAAACAGACCCGGCCTCAAATGGAATTCAACTATAAAGTACCTGGTGGAGAACGGGGAGCCCAATGGCAGCAACTATTTGATCCCTTGAAAGAGATTCACCCGGGAGAGATGGAATTGCCAGGCCATGAAGAGGCTGCAAATGCCATTCTTCAGGTTGAGAATAAATTTCTGGTCACTCAAATCGGAAAAGGTATTGTTGTTATAGATCAGCAGGCAGCCCATGAACGAATTCTTTACGAAAAGTTCATTGAACAGGAAAAGAATGGTTCAGATGGAGCCCAAAAACTTCTGTTACCTCAAACAATTCAGCTCTCACCGGATGACGCTCAAATGATCAAGGATCTAATCGATCCGCTTTTGCTGGCAGGATTTGAAGTCTCTGAATTCGGCAGCAATGCGTTTGTTGTCCATACTGTTCCACCAGGCATTGAATCCTCTGAGATCCAGCCATTGATTGAAGGAATACTGGAATCCTGCAAGAATGAAACCCATGGATTTAAAAACAGAGAAGAACATCAATTGGCCAGGACGATGGCACGAAAACTTGCGGTCAGACATGGAAAAAAGTTGAGCCTCCGTGAATCGACATCTCTTATTCATGCGTTGATGAGCTGTTCAGCCCCTGATCTTACGCCCGATGGAAAACCAACTATGTATTTACTCGAATTTGACGATCTTGCGAAGAAATTTAAGCATACAAACTGAACTCTATGAGCTCCAATCAATATAGTCCTGCCGGCTTTAAACTGCTCCCTCCCGTTGTAAAAAACCTATTGATAATCAATGGACTGTTGTACCTTGCTACCGTTTCTTTTGAAAGTGCCTTTGGGATTGATCTGGTAAGGTTTCTGGGACTTTACTACGTTCAATCGGAATACTTTCAACCATATCAGTTTGTTACGTATATGTTTTTGCATGCCAATTTCGGGCATATTCTCTGGAACATGTTTGCACTCTGGATGTTTGGATACCTGCTTGAGAATGTTTGGGGCTCCAAACGATTCCTAACATACTATATGATTACCGGTATAGGTGCCGCGGTTATTCAAACCCTGGTCAACTGGTGGAGTTTTTCTTCAATTCAGCAGGAAGCCCTTCTCTATGCCGATCAACCCACTCTCGATGCCTTTGTTGGATATGTCAAACACAACTTCCCGAATTATTACGAGTACCATGATACCATCCGCAGCTTTATTGCTGAATGGACGTTAAATCCTTCGAGCCAGGCATACGCTGGTCAATCATTGGATTACATTAACCAACTGATCCAGCTTCAGATGAATGTCCCAACGATTGGAGCATCAGGAGCAGTCTATGGGATCCTTCTTGCTTTCGGAATGATGTTCCCGAATATGTTGGTCTATGTCTACTTCCTTTTCCCGATCAAAGCTAAGTGGATCGTAATTATTTACGGCGCCCTTGAGATTTTCTCCGGCATATCCAACAACCCAAGTGATAATGTGGCTCATTTTGCGCACCTTGGAGGAATGATCTTTGGATTCTTTATGATTTATTACTGGAAGAAAAAAGCAAGTCTCTAATTAATCGACTATTGAAATGATTATGAATCAATCACCATTTAATCCTCTATCAGATGCACGGAACTTTTTCAGATCAAAATCGGCATTATCCTATCTGGTGATCATTAATATTTTGGTTTGGATCCTCTTTCAGGTATTCCGGGTAATGGCTTTTCTCTTTGACGATCCTGAGTCTTCTACTGCATTTACCACTGTTGTCAACTACCTGGCGGTACCTGCATCTCTCTCAACATTAATTTATCAACCCTGGTCTCTGTTCACCTATATGTTTCTTCACATTGGCATCTGGCATATTCTCTTTAATATGTTATGGCTGTTCTGGTTTGGACGTATATTTCTGGAGTATCTCACTGAAAAGCAGATGGTTTGGGTTTATATTTTGGGCGGACTTGCTGGAGCAGCGGCATATATCATTGCGTTCAATGTTTTTCCGGTATTTGCTCCTCAAATTGGGGGTTCATATGCCATGGGTGCATCCGCTTCAGTGATGGCAATTGTCACAGCCATCGCATTTTATGTTCCTAATTACACGTTATACCTTCTTTTTCTTGGACGGGTTAAAATTGTTTATATCGCGATCGCTCTTTTTGTCCTCGATTTTTTCACGATCCCTGGTGACAATGCCGGAGGTCAGATCGCTCACATCGGAGGCGCCTTGCTGGGATATCTTTTCATTAAGTTTATCCGCCCCTCTTCGATCACTTCATACAGAACCAAAGGCAGCTTTTTATCCTGGATCACTCAACTAGTTACTCTAAGAAAGAATAACCCACCCGGCAAACGAACTACGCGAAGACCAGTCACAGATGAAGAGTTCAATCAACAAAAGGTTCAACAGCAAAAACGAATTGACCTGATTCTTGAAAAAATCTCCAAAGGAGGGTATGACTCCCTTACCCGGGAAGAGAAAGAGTTCCTTTTCAAATCATCAGGGAAATACTGATCTTCGGATGGGGAATAAAGGAAAGAAACGCTGGCTTATCCTGATCAATCTTCTCCTGATCTTTAACCTTCTGGTTGTTATTGCCATTTTGTGTTCTTATGGGGCCCAATATATCGATCCGCGTGACTCCTGGTTGTTTGCCCTCTTCGGACTCCTCTACCCGTATATCCTCATCTCCAACTGCTGTTTTGTCGTATTTTGGCTATTCATCAGAAAAAAATATTCTCTGATTTCACTTGTTGCAATTCTGATTGGATGGTCGCAATTGACTGCAATGATCACCCTGCCTTCAGACAACCCGGTTCTGCTTCCGGGTCAGAATTTTAGTCTGACCACCTGGAATGTACATGGTTTTGCCGGGCAGATGAATGTGAGAGGCAATGTAAGACCTGAAATTATTGAATACCTGAGCGTGGAGAACCCTGATCTGCTGTGTTTGCAGGAAATACATATACATGAAGTAGATTTTATCCCGGTTCTTCGAAAGATGTCAAAAGCATGGGCATTGCCCTATAAGTACGAAAAAAACTATTACAATCCGGATCGTCCAAATGGGTTTAACGGTATGGCTACTTTTTCGAGATACCCGATCATTCATCAGGGATACCTGGAGCAACAACCCAAAAAAAGTTTTGGAATTTATACAGATATTTGCCTGGAAAAAGATACGATACGGATTTTCAATGTTCACCTTGCCTCCCTGAGACTTGGACAAAAAGACGTTGATTTCTACTACCATCTTAAAAAAACGGAAACAGAAAATATAGATCTGAAAGCTGGGCTCTTCAGTATTTTGAAAAAATTAAAACAAGCTTTTCTCGTTCGTGCTGCTGAGACAGATATACTGATAAAAGCCATTGATCAATCTCCTTATCCCACGATTATCTGCGGAGACATGAACGACTCCCCGTTTTCATATACCTACCGTCAACTAACTACTTCACTTACAGATGCTTACTATGATGTTGGGGAAGATTACTTTGGCAGTACATATGACGGAGCGATGCCGAATTACAGGATCGATTACATCCTGTATGATAAGCATTTCAAAGCATTTTCCTATAATAAAGCAGACGTCAGTTTCTCAGATCACTTCCCGGTGTCAGGGCTAATCATGGTAGCAAAATAATCGGATGGAGTTTAATCTAACCAGTGAATTTCGACCAACAGGAGACCAGCCTGAAGCAATCAGGCAGTTGGTGGAGGGGTTAAATCGTGGTGATGATTGCCAGGTACTCCTTGGGGTTACCGGATCTGGAAAAACCTATACCGTTGCCAACGTTATACAACAAATCAGGCGTCCAACGCTGGTTCTCAGTCACAACAAGACACTTGCTGCACAGCTTTATGGAGAGTTCAAGCAATTCTTCCCCGATAATGCAGTTGAGTTTTTTGTCTCGTACTATGACTATTACCAACCGGAAGCCTATATTCCTGTTACAAACACCTACATTGAAAAAGATCTTTCAATCAATGAGGAGATAGAAAAACTCCGGCTAAGTACCTCCTCCTCCCTCTTATCAGGACGGCGCGATATCATAGTAGTCTCATCGGTCTCATGCATTTATGGGATCGGAAATCCGGATGATTTTGCCAGCAATGTAATTCACATTAAAAAAGGCGGTCACCAAAGCAGGAATAAATTTTTACTCTCCCTGGTAAATAGCCTGTATGCCAGAACTGAAGGAGATTTTACCCGTGGTTGTTTCAGGGTTCGGGGAGATACAGTCGATATTTTTCCTGCTTACCTTGATTTTGCATACCGGATCATTTTCTGGGACGATGAAGTTGAGAGCCTCGAGTCGTTTGACCCCTCTTCTGGCCGGAGAATTGATCAGCACACTTTTCTGAATATTTATCCGGCCAATATCTTCGTTACTTCTCCTGATAAAATGAAAAATGCACTGGTTGATATCCAGGATGATCTGATAAAGCAGTGCGCATTTTTCAGGGAAAACGGCAAGGAATTTGAAGCTAAACGCCTTGAAGAACGTGTAGCCTACGATATTGAGATGATGCGGGAACTTGGGTACTGTTCGGGAATTGAGAACTATTCCCGCTATTTTGATGGCCGCAGATCGGGTTCTCGGCCTTTCTGCCTGCTTGATTATTTTCCTGAGGATTATTTGATGGTGGTTGATGAGAGTCATGTGACCATGCCGCAGATACGGGCAATGTACGGAGGTGACCGGTCCAGGAAACAAACCCTCGTTGAGTATGGATTCAGGTTGCCCTCTGCCATGGATAACCGCCCCCTTAAGTTCGATGAGTTTGAACGCATGACAACTCAGATGCTCTTCGTTAGCGCAACTCCGGCAGATTATGAGTTGCAGCGATCCCAGGGTGTCGTTGTTGAGCAGGTGATCAGACCAACCGGATTGCTGGATCCGCGGGTTGAGGTTAAACCAAGTCAGAACCAAATTGATGACCTTCTCGAGGAGATCAACCTCAGGGTACAGAAGCATGAGCGTGTGCTGGTAACCACGCTGACGAAACGCATGGCAGAAGAGTTGACAAAATACCTGACCAGGCTAACTATCAACGCACGGTATATCCACTCTGATGTGGATACGTTGGAACGTGTTGAGATCCTGCGTGATCTGAGAATGGGAAAATTCGACGTGTTGGTAGGTGTTAACCTGTTGCGTGAGGGACTGGATCTTCCGGAAGTATCACTGGTAGCCATTCTGGATGCCGATAAAGAGGGATTTTTACGGTCAGAGAGGTCACTGACGCAAACGGCTGGTCGTGCCGCCCGCAATCTGAACAGCCTGGTTATTCTCTATGCAGATAAAATCACTGATTCGATGCAACGGATGATGGATGAGACAAACCGTCGCAGAATTAAGCAGACAGAATACAATACGAAGCATCATATTACTCCTAAGCAGATCTTGAAAAGCACACAGGATATCCTCAGCCAGACTGCAGTAGCCAACACGAAGAGCGGAAGTGGCGGGATCTACCATGATCAACAATCAATGGGTACAGCTGCTGACCCTCTTATATCGTACCTCTCAAAAGATAAACTCCAAAAGTTATTAACAACCACGCGGAAAGCCATGGAGGATGCTGTGAAAGAGCTTGATTTTATTGAGGCTGCACGTTTAAGGGATGAGGCAGCCCAGATTCAGCAACACCTTGACGCAAAATAGCATTACAAGAATACCGACGCTGTTGGTCAATAACTTTTGATCTTTGTTAATATCTATTTTCCCCATTTTACCTTATTTCCAATATATTTGCTTACTAAAATTAAGGTTTTTCATGAAGAAGAAGATCCTTGCGATTGATGATGAGAAGAGCATTCGGTTCATTATCGAGAATACATTTAATAAAGATTTTGAAGTAGCTACCATGTCCAACGGTATGGATGCTCTTTTCTACTTACAATCGGGTAATATTCCAGACGTGATTATCTGCGACCTGGAGATGCCGGTTTTAAACGGAATTGAATTCGTTAAACGACTTCGTGAAAGTGGTTTTTTTGAAGAGATCCCTCTGATCATGTTATCCGGGAAAGAGGAGAGTGCTGAGAAGATCAGATGCTTTGAGATGGGAGCCGACGATTATGTTCTAAAGCCTTTTAATCCCCGGGAATTACTTGCACGGATCAAACGACGGCTTGAAACAAAGCAATTGTACTCACAACAACGAATGGGCTAGGCAAATATGGAGGAAACTCCGGTAAAAAAATTAGATATTTTATACATCGGAAACGATGAGGCCACTATCAAATCCTTTCAGGATAGTGACCTTATTAATATGACGATTATGCCCAATGGCCTTTCTGCGATGTACTGGTTGACAAATCATGAATTCAGGTTGTTTAACTTTGATGCCAACGCAGAACAGGCTCCTGTTTATCGTGAAACGAAAGTGATTGATGCGATCCTCTGTGAGACAAAACTTCCAGGGATGAAGGGTCTGGCATTTTATCGCAAACTAAGACTTCATAACATCTATACGAAGGTCCCATTTATTCTTCTTGCGGTTTGCCTTGAAACAAATATTTCTGAAGAGGCAATGGATGTTGGCGTTGATGACTACTACCATTGCCGGTATTCACCGGAGAGAATTTATAACCGGATTCTTTTTCTGAAACTATTTAAAACCGAGTTTGTCGCAAATTCACTTGAATCGCTCATCGACCACGATCTAGCTGCATACAAAACACCCCTTCTGAAAAGAAGTTTCGATATCCTTGTGGCCATGTTTGCTTTGATCCTGTTATCACCTGTGATCCTGCTTACGATGCTTGCCATCCGACTGGAATCAAAAGGGAAGGTATATTACTTCTCCAAACGTGTTGGAGCGAATTATAAGATATTCAACTTCTACAAATTCCGTTCGATGTACCATGATGCCGACAAGCGGCTTAAAGAGGTGGCTCATCTGAACCAATATCTAACAGATACTGTAGAAGAGTCATGTGTTGAATGTTCAAAATTGCCTGTTGGAGAACATTGCTCACCAATGGTCTATTACGATGGAGAAGAGATTTGCGAACGATTGGCCAACATGCGGAAAAGCGCCCGTAAAGCTTTTTTGAAAATTGTCAATGATCCACGGATCACTAAGGTTGGGAAATTTATCCGTAGAACAAGTATCGACGAACTCCCCCAATTATTCAACGTAATAAAAGGAGATATGTCGATTGTCGGAAACCGGCCCCTACCATTAAATGAAGCAGAAGCGCTAACCAAGAAAAAATGGAGTCGCAGGTTTAAGGCATCCGCTGGTTTAACGGGGCTTTGGCAAATAAAAAAGCGGGGTAAAGGCGGTACCATGTCAGAAGAGGAGCGTTTTACAATAGATAATTACTATGCAGAACATAACTCTTTTTGGGGAGATATCGGCATCATCCTGAAAACATTCGGAGCACTCTTTCAAAAAGAAAATGTGTAAAAAGCAGCAATGGTGAAAAATATCAGAATCAGGACCATCGGTTTATTCATTTTCTGCATTGCTATGGCCTTACCGACATCCGCACAGGATCGGGATACTCTTTTTGTATTCAACCCGATCGTTGACGATATTACACTTCGGATCCCTCCCCTGGATGACCTCATTGACTCTGCTATTGTTCATTCACCCGCGGTTGCTTCAGTTGATGCCGAGATTTATATCAGGAAATACGGGATCAAAACCGCCCGCCGCGACATTATGCAAAACTTCTATATGGATGCAGGTATGAACGTTACATACCTCGAAGGATTAACGAATAACACAACAAACCTCGGTGATATTAATTCAGTGCTCTCCAACCAGGATAACTCAGGGTATGCAGCAGGCATTTCAATTCGAATGCCATTAGACGACCTAATGGATCACCGGAACAGGGTTAAAAGTGCCACCAAATATATGGAACAGGCATTTTCAGACCGCGAAATTCAGATTAAAATCATTCGAAGACAAATCATTGAGCAATATAACAGACTGATTATCAATCAAAAAATCCTTAAAATTGCCAATGACAACCAGATTTTCATGTCCCTCCAAATGGCATTGGCAGAAAAAGAGTTTTTAAATGGCCAGATGAGTCTTTATGAACTTGCCAGACTAAACGAAATGAACAGAAAAGCGGTTACTGACTTTGAACAATCCCGAAATGAATTTTACAATGCATATATGATATTGCAGGAAATTGTTGGCATTAAATTTAACGTAATAAATAACATAGAATAGTGAAGCTGATACACCTCATAAAGCTATTACAAAGGTATATCTTACTGATCATCATTGTCCCTCTTTTTCTTGCGGCAGTTGTCTATCTTTTCACGCGTAAACAGGCAAAGAATTATCAGTCTGAGACAACGATCTATACCGGTATTACATCCGGTTACTCTGTTCAGCAGGAGACTCGGGTGGATCTGTTTGCCAGTAATACTGCATACGACAACCTGATAAATCTTATCAAGTCCAGGCGAACTATGGAGGAGGTATCAGTGAGATTACTGGTTCAACATTTGATGCTGGATCACTATGACCCGAAATACATCCAACAAGAAAATTTCGAAGAGCTCCTGGCAGAGGCTCCTCCTGATATCATTCAGATCGTCAGGAAATACAAACGCAATCAGAAACAGCAGCAACAGTATTACCGGCCACCTCAGAAAACCTCTTATAACGATGAGGATAACGACGGCACGCCTTCCGCCTCCCCTACTGTTAGGGATGCAGGCTACCAGAGTGATACAAGGAGCAGAACTTCTCAGGATTTCCATATTGTGAATCGTGGGGAAACGATGTATGCCATTGCGAAAAAATATCGCGTAAGCATTGAGGAGCTGATGAGCCTAAATGACCTCGACTCCTATGAACTCGCCACCGGACAACAAATCCGGATCAACAGTTCCGGTTCACCAGCATCCACCGAAGACTATCCCTATCCATCACCCGCCAGACAAACAGGCTATGATACGGCATTTGGGGATGATTATGCAAGGGAAATTGATACGACACCGTTGATCACCAAACGATGGATCAGCACTGAGCCTTCAGCACACCAGGAGCTATGGGATACGACAACACCATATGAACGTTGTGTCAGAGAATTAATGAATTATGGAAATTCCAATGATTACAATTACATCTATAAATTATGGAATTCCGACAATAAATTCTACAGCATTGAAGCACTCAATGCTGTCAGTGTTACCCGAATTCAGAACAGTGACCTGGTGACAATCCAATATCTAAATCCCGATCCTGGAATCTGCCAGCAAACACTAATTATCCTTACCCAGGTTTTTATCCGGAGTTACAAAGAACTCCGACAGCATCAAACCGATGCTGTAGTTGCCTATTTCAAACGTCAGCTTGAAGAGGCCATGAGAAGGCTTCAGAAAGCAGAATTTGACCTTCTCACGTTCAATGAGAAAAATAAAATCATCAACTATTACGAGCAAACGAAGGCGATTGCTGGTATGAAGGAAGAACTGGACCAGCAGTATTCCGATGCCCAGATTGCCTATGCCTCCGCCGATGCCGCAATTAAGATTATTGAGAAAAAACTGGAATCACATGCCAAACTGACCCTCAACACCAATGCGATTATTGAGCTCAGAACTGAACTTGCTACGGTTACGATGCAAATTGTCAACATTGAGATTGACCTGGGAAATGACTCAGCCACAGTTAACCTGCTGGAATCGCTGAAATCTCATGCTGAATTTCTTAAAAAGAAGATTCGTTCACACCTTGATGCGTTATACGTGATCAACAATAGCGTTGAAGGACTACCCGTCGCAGATTTGTTGAATGCATGGCTTACCAATGTCATCGCGTATGAAGAGAGCAAGGCTGCATTCAGGGTGCTGACAGAAAGAAGAAAACAATTCCAGCGCTATTACGAGATTTTCGCTCCTTTAGGTGCTGAAATGAAGCGAATTGAACGGTTGATCGGGGTGACCGAAAGTGAGTTCCTGCAATTGCTTCATGACCTTAACCTGGCGAAACTTCGCCAGCAGGACGATGAGATGTCCACCAATATCAAGGTGGTCGACCCACCTTATTTCCCGTTGAAACCGTTGAAATCAAAAGCCATGTTCCTGGTAATTCTTGCAGGATTTATAGGATTGATCCTTATTCTAGCAATCCTGATTGCTATGGAATACTTCGATACTACGATCAAAACCATCGAACGGGCAGAGAGAATCATTAGACTGAAAGTTGCCGGCATCTATCCCCGCATTACACCTAAACTTCAGTCGGCCGATATGGAATTCATTGTTCCCCGTTTGGTTGAAATGGCAGTTCAGAACATGTCACTGGCTGTAAAAGGGCAAAAGGAAGAAGGCAAGAAACCTATCATGGTTCTCTTTTACAGCATGCTGGATGGAGAGGGAAAGACTACTGTTGGACGTGAATTATGTAATAAACTGCAGTCCTATGGGGAGAAAGTCCTCTATCTGAACTATTATCGTGTAGATATTGAAAACACTTCTCCCTATTTTGAAAATCCGTCCCATCCCGGGATTACAGATGCCGAGATCCAGTATGAACTGAGAAATACATATTTTGAAACACAAAACCTGGAAGAACTCATTCCCGGATTTGATGCATTCAAACAGTCGGAATACGATTTTATTTTCGTAGAGATTCCTTCCTTAATCAATCATCCGTATCCCATTGAATTTGTAAGCATGTTCGACCTCTCTTTGTTGGTTGTAAGAGCAAATCGCTCATGGAAAGAGGCTGATATTGTATTGCTCGACGCATTCAAACCATTGTGCAAACAAGATCCACAGATTATTCTCAACGGAGTAGAACTTTATTTTCTGGACTCCGTTTTCGGAGAAGTCCCGAAGCCAAGATCGGAGTTTCGACGTATGATTACCAGAATACTCCTTTTCCGTTTCCGCGAAAGAAGTAAGGTATAACCCTGCTGAATAATCTGAGATCTGGACATGACCAATCCGATAAGGAAAATAATCAGAAATAAAAATTTCCTTTCTCTGACGGGAAATGCCCTTACGGCTGCCCTCGGGTTCCTCACATTCTTTGTCCTTGTCAGAAGCCTTGAGCAAGACCCTTTTGGAGAATGGGTGCTCTTTATCACCGCCGCTACTCTGGTGGATCTTCTTAGGTTCGGTATCACCCGTGTTGCATTAACCCGATTCCTGTCTGGAGCCAAACCTGATGAGCGAAAACACTTCATCGGATCCAGTTGGCTGATCGGGCTGATGAGTATTGCAGCCATGGCAATCCTTCTCTACCCTTTGGTGCTCCTTTTTCCTGAGACAATCAGGAACTCCGGGTTTAACCTCTTCTTTATCTGGTATGTACCACTGGCGCTATCCAACCTCCCATGGGGAAATGCGACATCAATCCTTCAGGCTGACGAAGAGTTTGATAAAATTCTGCTCATCAGGTTTATCAACACCGGAAGTTTTCTCTTATTCCTGGTCCTGAATTATTACCTCTGGAAAGTGGATGTAGAGTGGATTGTCATCTGGAATATCCTGACCAATATCCTCACATCAATCCTATGTACAGCATTTAATTGGGATGGATCCTGGTATATCTTCCATGCTAAACAATACACGACAAAAATCACTCTCAATTTTGGCAAATATTCAATGGGGACATCGATTGGAAGCAGTTTACTGAAAAGCGCCGACACGTTCATCATTGGCTTAAGCCCTTTTCTGGGAACAACGGGTGTTGCACTCTATAGTATCCCCATCAAATTTACTGAGGCCGTAGAGATTATCATCAGAAGTTTTGGAGCTACCTCTTTTCCCAAATTATCCAAATTCAGTATTGATGGTAACATCCCTGAATTCCGGAGGGTTTTTTATCAGTATTCAGGATTTCTAACCTACCTCCTGATCCCTATTGGCATTGCGAGTGCCCTTTTTGCGAAGGATTTCGTATTGCTTTTAGGAGGGAAACAATACGCAGAATCTGCAGACGGATTGGCAATCATCATGCAGATGTTCATCATCTTCTCATTGCTGTTGCCAATCGACAGATTCACTGGGATCGGACTGGACGCTATCAACAAACCTGATAAAAACTTTTATAAAACGCTAATCATGACATCCACCAACATTATTGGGGATATCATTGCTGTCTTTGTTATTCATTGGCTTTTCCCTACATTGAGCCTGATGACGATTCTGATTTTCATTTCCATCGGGTCTATCGGGTTTGAAGTTATCGGAGTCATTTTTGGAATTTACTACCTGAATAAGGAGATTCCTCTCAAATTTTTCAGTATTTTTACAGAAGGTTTTGTGGTTTATAAAGATCTGTATCAAAAAGCATTGACTTTTTTAAAAAAATAATTGCCATAAAAGTCTCAGGAGATCTTCCGATAATTTCAGGATATGCAAGATCCATTCGCTTTAAAATCAGGTGCATCCAGGATTTCTTCACCAGTAGTGTATTTTTTACTCTTTGCTTCTCTTGTTGGGATCGGATACTTTATTGCTGATCAAGGGATTCTTGCTGTCGCCGCTTTCCTGGTCCTTCCCTTTGGTTTTTTCTTTCTTGTAAAAGTTTTTGAGAATCCGGTTTTCTGTTTCTTCTCCGTTTATGTGGTGAATTTTGTGGTATTGGGGTTGAACAGGTATATGCTCGACGCCCCGCTGGGACTAATGGTTGACGGACTCCTGGCCTTGACTTACATCTCCCTGATTTTCCATAACTTTTATCAGAAGATCGATTGGAGCAGGCTGAACAACATGGTTGTAATCGCCGCAATTATCTGGGCTGCATACGGTCTCATGGAGGTCGTTAACCCGATTGTAGTGAGCCGCTCAGCATGGTTATACAGCGCACGAGGTGTGAGTTTCTACATGCTTATGACTGTAATCCTGGTTTTTTTACTCCTGGACCAGTACAAATATTTCAAAGCCTTTATATACATGTGGGCATTCTTTGAGGTAGCTGGGGCACTTAAGGCAGTAATCCAGATCTATATAGGATTAGACCCTTATGAGCAATATTGGCTTAATGTGATCGGCTACTCCACCCACGTATTGTTCGGTCAGCTCAGGGCATTTTCCTTCTTTAGTGATGCCGGCCAGTTTGGAGCAAGCCAGGCTCACATGTCAATGGTTGCCGGGATTATATTTATCACTACGAAAAGCAACCGGGAGAGGCTCATCTTTGGAATTACGGCTGTATTATGTTTCTGGGGAATGATTCTTTCAGGAACCCGCGGAGTGTGGGGTGTACTTGCCGGCGCTGGTGCGTTCTACCTGGCAACAACCAGAAATTACAAGCTGTTTATTGTTGGTGTTGTATCCGGGATTCTTGTCTTTTCTTTTTTCAGGTATACCTACATTGGCCAGGGGATCTATTTTATCAACCGAATGCGCACCGCCTTTGACCCAAAAAACGCCTCCCTCGTTATCCGATTGGAAAACCGGGCTAAACTGCGCCCCTACCTTGCAACCAGGCCTTTCGGAGGAGGGATTGGGAATGCAGGTAAAAAAGCGATCCGGTTTGCCCCCAATGCATTTCTATCCAACATTGCAACCGATAGCTGGTATGTCGAGATCTGGGCTGAACAAGGTGTTGTAGGGTTAGCACTGCACCTTTCCCTGGTTGCGATGATACTGATTAAAGGAGCCTATATCTCTATGTTCCGTGTTCGGGATCCGGCCTTGCAGGGGAAAATGCTAGCAATTCTTGCCGGAATATTCGGTATAATGATCTCAAGCTACGGAAATGGTGTGTTCGGTCAGATGCCTACGGGAATTCTGGTATATTCGTGCATGGCATTTGCCTTTATGGCACCTAAGTTTGATGCGGAAATCCAGGCAAGTAAGGAAAACAAGAATTCAAAATAAATTCGAATTGTAACTCTAATCATATGGCAAAGATTCTGGGAATATCGGCTTTCTATCACGACTCTGCAGCAGCAATCGTAGAAGATGGCAAAATTCTTGCAGCAGCACAGGAGGAGCGTTTTACACGTAAAAAACACACACCCGATTTCCCTGTAAAAGCAATCCAATACTGCCTTGAATTTACCGGATTCACCATTGATGAACTGGATGCGGTGGTATTTTACGACAAGCCATTGCTGAAGTTTGAACGATTACTCGAAACCTATTACGCGTTTGCTCCCAAGGGCTTGGTCTCGTTTCTGACAGCTATCCCTGTTTGGATCAAAGAGAAGATCTTTCTAAAAAAAGTTATCTTTGACTCCCTTCGGGAGGTTCAGGATTACAATAAGAAAGATCTCAAGCTTCTCTTTCCTGAACATCATATCTCGCATGCAGCAAGTGCCTTCTTCCCATCCCCTTTTGAATCTGCAGCAATCCTTACGATTGACGGTGTAGGCGAATGGGCAACTGCTTCGATATGTAAAGGCGAAGGATCGAACCTTACCTTACTCAAAGAGATGAAGTTCCCCCACTCCGTTGGATTGCTCTATTCTGCATTTACTTATTATACCGGATTTTCAGTTAACTCGGGGGAATATAAACTGATGGGGCTCGCTCCTTATGGAAATCCTGACTCTGAGCGTACTAAAAAATATATCAGTCTGATCAAGGACAACCTTCTTGACATCAAGGAAGACGGATCCATCTGGCTGAACCAGAAGTTCTTTAAATATGCTACCGGATTAAAAATGGTAGATGAAAAGAGATGGGAAAAACTATTCGGTTTGCCCTGCCGAAAACCCGAATCGAACCTTGAGCAACAGCATTGCGATTTGGCTTTCGCCATTCAGCATGTAACGGAAGAAATCGTTATCAAAATGGCGGCTGAGGCCAAACGGCTCACAAACTCAAAATACCTGTGTATGGCTGGTGGAGTTGCCCTTAATTGTGTTGCCAATGGAAAATTGCTGAAATCCGGGATGTTTAAGGAGATCTTCATTCAGCCTGCCGCAGGTGATGCAGGTGGTGCACTAGGGGCTGCCCTGGCTGTCAACTACCTCTATTTTGACCAAAAACGTGAGGTGGCAACCGGAATGGATTCCATGCAGGGAGCTTATCTTGGTCCCGACTTCTCAGATAAAGAAATTGAACTGATGAGCCGTCAATACAAAGCACCTTATCACAAATACGAATCATTTCCTGATCTTACCAACCATGCCGCTGACCTCCTTGCGGAAGGGAATGTTGTGGGTTGGTTCCAGGGACGTATGGAGTTCGGTCCTCGCGCCCTCGGGAATCGTAGTATCCTTGGGGATGCCCGCAATATAGAAATGCAGAAAAAACTCAACCTTAAAATTAAATACCGGGAAGGCTTCCGTCCGTTTGCCCCTTCTGTACTTATCGAAAGCAGTAACGATTTCTTTGATCTTACAGCCGCCTCACCTTACATGTTACTGATCGCCGATGTTCAGAAAGACCGGCGTAAAGAGGTCCCTGCCAACTACAATGAACTTCCATTATGGGAAAAATTGTATCATCTCAGAAGTGACATTCAATCTGTTACACACCTGGATTTCTCTGCCAGAATCCAGACGGTTCACAAAGAGACAAATCCAAAGTACTGGGACCTGATCCATGCTTTTAAAGAGAAAACCGGATATGGTGTGATCGTTAATACCAGCTTCAATGTACGAGGGGAGCCTATCGTTTGCACCCCCGAAGATGCCTACAAGTGCTTTATGAGAACAGAGATGGATTACCTCGTTGTTGGTGATTACCTCTATGTTAAAACCGAACAACCCGATTGGCAAAACCGCGAAAAGTGGATGGAAAAATTCAAACTTGACTGAGAACATATGAAAGGTAAAATTAAGATTGTTTACAGGGTCATCCTGATCATTACTCTTTTCCTGGCTATCTTCTTCCTACCCAGGGTTGCCTATGACTATAGTCCTGCTTTTTTTATGATCACGATGATGATGACCTTCATCCGCATACTCCTCATTTTTGTTTTGCTTATAGAGTTGACGAGGTTTATCAACGACTACATTATCAAACGGAAACTCCCGAACTGGCTTAAAAATATCACCTCAATGGTCTATGTACTGGTCATTATCTTCATGGTCTTTGAAGGTATATTCATGTTTGTTCCACGAAGCCATCATGCGGGTATTCCTCTTTGTTCAAAAATCTGGTTCTTTAAGTACTGGAAACCGATTAACAGTTATGGCTTCCGTGATAAAGAGGTAATTCCAGACAAAAAGGATAATATTTATGTTGTTGGCGATTCTTATACTGCAGGTCACGGGTTGAAACATTACGGCAGTCGTTTCTCAAATTTGTTAGACCACGACTTATCTTCTCAGAACAATGATGTACAAGTTATTAACCTCGGTGTAAATGGAGCAGATACCAAAGAGGAGTTTAATGTTGCAATGCAATTTAGTAAAGATTCAGGTACGAAACCAAGCCTCATTATCTTGCAATATTTTGGTAACGATATCGACAGGGTTGCAAAAACCAATGGGGTGCAATTCTTTGGATTTGAGGCCTATGCCGATGTTCCATCCTACATTAAGCAAGTTGTCCAAAGTTCTTACTTTCTGAATTATATGTATTGGGTGTTGCCACACGGGGATGCCAACAGCTATATTGCCTTCCTAAAAGAATCATACAATAATGAAGAGGTGTTGAATAAGCACTTGCTCGATCTGAATCTGTTTATTGACTACGCCCGGGAAGATTCTGTTCCGTTGTTGGTGGTTGTCTTCCCATTTATGCAGGATATCCCCTTCAGTGAAGAATTATACATCGGGAAGATAACCGATTACCTGGAACAGCAGCAAATTGACTACATTGATGTATCGACTCTCGTAGAGGATCTAAGTGTTTCTGACCGGGTGATAAACAATAACGACACCCATCCAAGTGAAATCGTCAACCGGCGTGTTGCCGATGAAATTGAGAATTACCTTCAAACCAAACAAATTTTCTGACCATGGAATTCCTGAAAGATTTATGGGCTTTTTTCAAAGAGCGTAAAAAGTGGTGGTTAGCCCCCATCGTTATCATCCTGCTTCTGCTCGGCATTATCATCATTTTCGGAGGAAGCAGTGCTATGGCACCATTTATCTATACTCTCTTTTAATCTTGAACCCTATGAAAAACAGACAAAAGCAACTTGAAACCACCCTGGTAATAGCCATGGGCTTTCTGGCTCTCTATTTTATCTTTCATATTCACTGGTTCCTGATCGTTTCACTTGTAGTGGGTGTAACCGGAATTCTGTCTTCATACCTTGCCGGATGGATCACCTGGATGTGGGACAACCTTGCAAAGGCATTAAACTTTGTTATACCGAAGATCCTCCTTGGAGCAACCTATTACTTTATCCTGTTTCCTTTGGCGCTGTTATCAAGAATCTTCAATAAAGACCCTCTCCTCCTTTCCCGGAAGCATGAATCTTATTTCGTGACAAGAAATATAAACTTTGATAAAGCCAGTTTCGAAAAATCCTGGTAATGTGAAGGTTATCTGACTATTTGCCTTACTGACTCAAATGCTTCCGCATATTTGCAGTTCGACTGACTGCCTCTGAACTCGGCTAGTGACCTCATTCCCATCATGATCTTATTGTCATACCTTCCAACTACCTGAGAATCATGAGCAAGGGATGCCTCCTCCTTGATATGGTAGAAATCTGTAATGTCGACAAAATAGTTTACCTCAGAAAATATCTTTCCAACCCTGGGAAAAGGCACCTGCTCATAAAGAAGTATCTTATCGACATGTCTGGCTGCCGCAAATACACTTTTGAGTGTATTGATGTGATCCTGGTGTGAATCTCCGTTCCAGTGCGTATAGATAATATTGATTTTTCTCGCTTTGATAATCCGCTCGATAGCAAAAATTGTCTCCCGGTCAAATGGGATCTGCTGATCCAAAAATTCCTCTATAATTACGTCGCACCCGAGGATACGGGCGGCATCCCTGGCCTCTTTTCTTCTGATTTCCTTGGCAGGAACAACTTCATTCTCAAGATTCAAAGCATCACTCGCACTCATGTGAAGAATGGTTACATGATCACCTTCATGTACATGTCGGGCTAGTGTTCCGGCACATCCAAATTCTACATCATCGGGATGCGCACCAACTGCTAATATATTATTCATAGTCAATTTGTTTGATTAATAAAGCACAGGTTATTTCACAAGGTTCAAAGGTTCATGGATCAGCGCTGTAAGCTTTTCCCGGCCTAAGTTAAAAAGAGCATCAAAAAAGCCCATATAAGGGATGAACTCAGCAGTATTAATCTGGGGATATACCGGATGTGTATACTCATGGATCAACACATCCACCCCTGATCCCTCAAACGCTTCAAACACGCCATATTCCCTTCCAACCGGTCCGGAAATATAGAGGTCAGCACCGATCTTGTTGCAGATTGCCATAAGTTTCTCGGGACCAAAAGATTGCTCGATCTCCTCATCATTGATCGCCGAAGCTCTGACAAATTTTGGTTCAAAGTCAAACAGGATGCCCATGTTGCGATAAGTCTGCAGCATGGCATCAGTGAAATCATAATCACCAGAGATAAGGCTATCCTCAACGCCATCGTAATAAAGATCCATGAGCGCTGTATCGAAATACGGGGCATGTAGGTAGTAATTCCGAATGGTATCTTTATGCTGTTGAATCCATTCGGTACCAGCCATTTTCATTTCATGGATGATCGCACGGCTCGAAGCATTGATGGGTATTGTAACCCACTTTGGATCTCCGTTACACAACAGGCGGTTCCTGTTATGAGGCTCCCTGGGTTGCCGTTGAACTGTGTCGAATACCACAAAAAGATCTGTATAGCAAAGCCGGGCAATGTAGTTAAGCGCGGGGATATACCTGGGTTGGCTGATGATCGTGTTCATAAACTTTCTCTTTTGGGGGTATCTTTGCAAATATATATTAATATCTTTGTTTACCGACAGCCACAACCAAAATCTTTGACCTATGCCTATTGCCTTACGCGTTCCTTCATGGGTTAAAAAACACAATCGACCCATTGAGAATATCCATGAAATTCCGGAAGATTTTATTCAACAGATCAGGGAGGCCCTGAAGGATAAAAAGCCAGACAAACCGATTATCTCCATTGGCATTATTGCTTACAATGAACAGGAGCGAATTCTTTGTTGCGTCTCTTCGCTCGCGTCCCAAAAGTCGAAGTATCCGATTGAAGTCATCATCTCCAACAACAACTCGAAAGATCACACCCAGGAACTTCTTGACAAAGTTGGTGTGATCTCGGTATTTCAGGAGAAACAGGGTGCAGGTTATGCCCGCCAGGCTATCATGGATGTGGCCAAAGGCAAATACCTGTTAAACGGAGATGCTGACACCCTCTATCCCCCATATTGGGCCGATGAAATGGTAAGGCATCTGGAGAAAAAAGGGGTATCAGGTGTATACAGCATGGACAACTATCTCCCCGACGGAAAACGGAGTCGGTTTGGACTTATGCTATTTGAATTATTCAGGGATATTTCCCAATACCTGAAATCGTTTAAACGTCCTGAATTAAGTGTAGGTGGAAGCAGTTTCGGGTTCCGGATGAAAGAGGGGAAAGAGATCGGATGGCATACCGGCATCAAACGGGGTGAGGATGGCGCCATGGCCTTTTCACTAAAGAAATTTGGAAAGCTGAAATTTGTTAACACAATGAAAGCCAGGGTTTGGGCCACAACCCGTTCGTTGGATAAGGAGGGAGATCTTTTCTCCATAATCATGCGACGCATCAGGAAAGAGGCCTCGCGGGTCAAAGAATATTTCTCATCCGAGAAAAAAGGATATGCTGATCGTGAAGAAAACATAATCAAATAATTCACTTTATCTTAATTGACATGACCCATAGTTCATCTGATTTTCCGCTGGTCACTGTCATATCTATCAACTATAATCATGCAGATGTTACCTGCAAGATGCTGGAATCACTGGATCAGGTCAGCTACCCCAACCTGGAGGTGATCGTTATCGACAATGGATCTCCGGAAGATTCTTCCATTATTCCCGAGTCCTACCCTGATATCATCTTTATTAAAACGGGCGAAAACCTGGGTTTTGCAGGAGCCAATAATCTGGGGATCTGCATGTCGAAAGGAAAATATATCCTGTTACTGAATAATGATACCATCGTAACCCCTGATTTTCTGGAACCGCTGGTCGCCAAAATGGAGTCCGATGCAACAATAGGGGCTGTAAGTCCGAAAATCCGTTTCTTCTATAAACCAGAGATCATTCAGTTTGCGGGGCTTACAAACATCAACCCCTATACTGTAAGAAGCAAGGGGCATGGATACGGGGAGGAAGATAAGGGTCAATTTGACGAAGATCAGTTATCGGCATATGCCCATGGTGCAGCCATGATGGTCTCAAGGGAGGTTGTTGAGAAGGTTGGACTGATGTCTGTAGCTTTTTTTCTCTACTACGAGGAACTTGACTGGGGTTATCGTATCCGTCAGGCCGGTTACACGATATACTATGTTCACAATTCGTTGATATACCATATGGAATCGATCTCTACCGGGACACAAAGTCCGTTCAAAATATATTACATGAACCGTAGCCGGATTCTCTATATGCGAAGAAATGTCAGAGGCCTTAAGTCAATCATTCCCATCCTCTTCCTGTTGGTTATTACGATTCCTAAAAACATGTCTATATATTTGCTTCAGGGTAGATTTGACCTTTTCAGGGCATACTCCAGAGCCGTCGGCTGGCAGTTCAGGACAGTCTTCATGAAATTCATCCATCAACACCCAACATGCTGACCCGAAAAAGGCTTCAACGTTATCCGCTTGTTTCAATTATCGCGGTGAATTACGATCACCCGCAGGTGACATGCGATTTCATCGAGTCGTTGCATAAGATCACATACCCAAACTTTGAGGTGATTATTGTTGACAATAAATCCCCCAACGATGATCCCGGAATCATCAAAGAACGTTTTCCGAATGCCATTCTATACGAAAGTCATCTGAATTGGGGATTCGCAGGAGGCAACAACCAGGGGATCATGCGGGCAAAAGGCGAGTATGTCATTCTGCTCAATAACGATACCATTGTGGACCCGCATTTTCTTGAACCATTGGTAGAAAAGCTTGAAAACAACCCACATATCGGGGCAGTCAGTCCGAAGATCCTCTTCTATTACGATCCTGAGATCATTCAATACGCCGGATTCTTCCCGATCAACCGGCTGACAGTCAGAAACGCATCTGTGGGCTTCCGCGAGCGGGACAAGGGGCAATACGAACAAGACAGGGAAACAGCCTATGCACATGGTGCAGCCATGATGGTTCCAATGCGGGTCATCAAGGAGATTGGGCTGATGTCATATATCTTTTTTCTCTATTACGAAGAGGCAGATTGGAGTTTCAGGATCAAAAAAGCAGGGTATCAGATCTGGTATGTTCACGACTCACTTGTTTACCACAAAGAGTCGGTCTCAACGGGGAAACTTAGTCTGCTTAAGACCTATTACCTCAACCGCAACCGCCTTGTTTTTATGAGACGTAATATAGATGGCAGAGACTTTTATATTGGCATCATCTATCAACTCTGTGTAGCTATCCCAAAAAACATTATTGTATTACTCCTTAAACTAAAATTTAAATTTGTTTATGCCTATCTGAGGGCGATCGGATGGCATCTGAAAAATGCATTCAATAGTGATATTCATGATAATCCATCGCTTTAACAAACATCAATCAACAATCATCAACTAACAAAGGAGTATGGAGCCAGATTTAAAAACAGCTGAATGTCCCCTTGTATCAGTTATTACAGTAAATTATAACCATTCTGATGTTACTTGTCTGATGCTCGAATCATTATTTCAGATCTCTTATCCAGCTATTGAAGTAATTGTGATTGATAACGGATCTCCGGATGATAACCCCATCATCCTGAAAGAGAAGTTTCCGCAGATTACCTATATAGAAACCGGTAAAAACCTTGGATTTGCAGGTGCAAACAACCTTGGAATAATTGCTTCCAAGGGAAAGTATATTCTACTCCTTAACAATGACACCATCGTTCCCAGGGGGGTTCTTGAGCCCCTGGTTGACAAGATGGAAAAGGATTCGACAATTGGCGCAGTAAGCCCGAAGATCAAACTCTTCTATCATCCGGGAATGCTTCAGTATACAGGGATTACGGAAATCAACCCCTATACTGGAAGAAGTCACTCCCGTGCCCTATACAAGATGGATGAAGGGCAGTTTGAAGAGGACATGGAAACCGCTTATGCCCATGGAGCAGCCATGATGGTTTCACGCAAAGTTCTGGAAGAGATTGGACTGATGAATACAACCTATTTCCTCTATTATGAAGAGTTAGACCTGGGATACAGAATCAGAAAAGCAGGATACAAAATATGGTATGTCCACAACTCAGAGATTCTCCATAAAGAGTCAATATCAACAGGTAAGCACAGTCCGCAAAAGACCTATTACCTCAACCGCAGCCGGTTGCTCTATATGAGAAGAAATGTGAAAGGGTTGAAAGGGATTGTGGCAATCCTGTTCCAGCTTTTTATTTCCATTCCGAAAAATTCCCTGAAGTTTCTTCTGGAACGACGGTTTGACCTTTTCGTTGCCTATATGAAGGCCATCGGATGGCAAATCAGAACCATCGGCGATCCGTCCATCCACGCCAATCCGGTCAGGGAAGATTATATGGAAAGAAGCTAATAAGTTCTTTATATTTGCATAAATATAAGTTATGTAGAAACCCTTACAGATTAAGCCCGAAATGATAGAATCCATTCTCTATTACCTGTTGATAGCAATGCAATTGCTCGTCATGGCTTACCTTGCGTTCGGAACTATTTATATTTTCGTCTTTGCCATCGCATCGGTTTTTCCATACCTGCCAAAACCAAAACCACTGATAAAGCAAAACCGAATTGCGGTGATGGTGCCAGGATACAAAGAGGATGCTGTCATCATAGAAACAGCCAGGGATGCCTTTAAACAGGATTATCCGAAGGAACTTTTTGATGTGATCATTATCGCGGATTCCTTTTCACAGGAAACACTGCAGAAACTCTCTGAATTTCCAATAACTCTTATCGAAGTCTCCTTCGAAAAAAGCACCAAAGCAAAAGCCCTGAATAAGGCGATGTCCACACTCCCTGACGGAGTCTATGATATTGCCCTGATCCTGGATGCTGACAACATTATGGCACCGGATTTTCTGACACGGATCAACCAATCATTCAACAATGGCTATATCGCTGTACAGGGTCACCGTGTTGCAAAGAACAAAGACACAGCCTTTGCTATTCTTGACTCCATCAGTGAAGAGATCTCCAACAGCGTTTTCCGTAAAGGGCATAAACGACTGGGTGTTTCATCCGGATTGGCAGGATCGGGGATGGCATTTCAGTATGACTTTTTCAAAAAAATGATGTCAACTGTGCATGCAATTGGAGGCTTTGACAAGGAGATCGAACTGATCATGACAAAAGACCGGGTAAAAATTGAGTACCTCGACAAGTGCTTTGTCTTTGATGAAAAGGTGCAGGAGTCGGATGTGTTTGTGAAACAACGACGCAGGTGGTTATCTGCACAGATCTACTATGCCTCCTTTTTTCCGAAAGCCTTCATGCATTTTATCCGTTACTATAATTTCGACTACCTGGATAAAGCAGCTCAGATGCTTCTCCCACCACGAATCCTGTTAATTGGACTACTTCCTATCTTTTCTGCCTTATCCTTTCTAATAAATCCACACTGGATGACAGTATCGTGGCTTATCCTGACGGCAATTATGGTTCTGGCAGTCTTCCTGGCTATCCCGCAAAAATCTTACAACAAAAAACTACTGATTGCATTGACGGCGGTTCCGAAAGGATTCGTTTTTATGTTCTTTTCCCTGATAAGCTCTCGGGGTGCTAACAAGCGATTTATCCACACGGCACATAAGGCAGCTAAAGTGGAGAATCACGAAACAAAATAAAATCGATGATATGAAATATCCATCCAAACGCCGTTCATACCAACCGCGAATGATTGTAATGGATATTCCATGTGACCACTGAAATCAAAATTATTAACACATGAAAATTGGAATAGAAGGACAGCGGTTATTCAGGGCAAAGAAACATGGGATGGACTTTGTTGCTCTTGAATTAATCAGAAACATCCAAAAATTGGATAAGGAGAATGAATACGTTGTATTTGTAAAACCCGACGAAGACAGATGCCTTGAATCGACAGATAATGTCAAAATCATTGAATTAACCGGGGGTCCGTTCCCGACCTGGGAGCAAATTGCCTTGCCCAAGGCGGTGAAATCATATGGGTGTGACCTGCTTCATTGTACCAGTAACACTGCACCAAATCTTGGCAATACCCCACTTGTTCTTACGCTTCATGATATATTCTTCCTGGAGACCTTCAGCCTTTTTACGAAAAGTTATTCCCTCTACCAGCGCTTTGGCAACACATACCGGAGATTTACGGTCCCTCCTCTCATCCGTAAAGCAAAGAAAATTATCACGGTATCTAACTCGGAGAAATCACGGATAGTCAATTTCTTCAAGATTGACGGGAAGAAGGTGAACGTAATATACAACGGTGTTAGTGAACAGTTTCACCAGCCTGTTTCCGCAGAGGAAAAAATTAGGATTAAAGAAAAATACAACCTGCCTGAAAGATACATTTTGCACCTTGGTAACACAGATCCCAAAAAAAACACAGAACGGGTGCTTGAAGCCTTTATCAGATACTTCGATAAATGCGAGCATAAGATTCCTCTCGTTTTGGCCGATTACCCGGAGGCCTTGGTGAATCTTATCCTTACAACCCATGCCCGGATGGATCTTAAGGAGTATGTGCACAGGTTGGATTATATCGTAAACAGTGACCTCCCTGCAATTTATTCCATGGCAGAGATCTTTCTTTACCCTTCTCTCCGGGAAAGTTTTGGAATCCCGTTGCTTGAGGCTATGAGTTGCGGAACTCCTGTTATATCTTCCAGCGTATTTGCCATGCCAGAAGTAGCTGAAGGTGCCGCATACCTGGTTGATCCGTTAAATCCGGATGATATTGCGGCCGCAATTCATACCCTGATGAGAGATTCGAAACTCCGTGAGTCCTATATTGAAAAAGGATTCCTCCAATCAAAAAAATTTTCATGGCAAAAGATGGCGACGCAGGTGATCGACCTGTACAAAGAAGTGTTAGCCGACACCAAAACATAACGCTATATGCTTATCAAGGATCAAGACATCATCGTAACCGGCCTACAGCCATGGGATATCGACATCGGGAGCAATTGCAAGAACATAGCCCTTGAGTTTTCTAAAAACAACAGGGTGTTGTATGTAAATGCCGCACTTGACAGGATGACCCTCCTGCGAAGAAAAAATGACCCAAAAGTCCAGAAAAGGAGACGAATTCTCCATGGAGCAGAACCTGACCTTATTGAGCTTGCTCCCAACCTCTGGAACCTTTTTCCAAAAACTCTCCTCGAATCCATAAACCAGATAAAATCAGACAGACTATTCGACTGGTTGAATAAAATCAACAACCGTCGGATGGCTAAGCAGATTCTCTCGGCGGTTGCACGGCTTGGCTTTAAAGATTATATCATCTTCTGCGACAGTGACATGTTTCGGAGTTTCTACCTGAAGGAGATGCTTCATCCGAAAGCATTTATTTACTATACCCGAGACAACATGATTGCCGTGGATTACTGGAAAACCCAGGGAATCAGGGTCGAGGCAGCCATGATGAAAAATGCCGATGTAGTGGTGGCCAATTCAACCTACCTGGCCAAACTGGCTGAAGCCTTCAACCCTCACTCCTACTATGTTGGACAGGGTTGTGATGTCTCCATCTTTGATCGAACATTAATCGATAGGATCCCTGAAGACATGAAACCAATCCTGGAAACCGGGAAACCTGTCATAGGCTACATTGGAGCACTAAAAACACTTCGTTTGAATATCTCTGTCCTGCAACACATTGCAAAAGAGCGTCCAGACTGGAACCTTGTTTTGGTTGGCCCTGAAGATGAGAATTTTAAAGACAGCGACCTGCATCAGTCTGAAAACGTATATTTTCTTGGGAATAAAACCGAACCAGAGTTGCCATTGTACCTGGCCACTTTTGATGTAGCAATCAATCCTCAGATTATGAATGAAGTCACAATCGGCAATTATCCCCGCAAGATAGACGAATACCTTGCAATGGGAAAACCTGTTGTTGCTACAAAAACCGAGGCTATGTCGGTATTTGCAGACTATGTCTCCCTGGCCGCCTCAGCTGAAGATTATGTTTCCATGATCGGGAAAGAACTCGAAAACAACACTCTTGCAAAAATAAAAGAGCGGGAGGAATTCGCCCGCATGCACACATGGGAAAATAATGTGATCAATATAGGCAAGGCACTGAGAAAAGTTATTTCGCTATAAGGAAGTCGGAGGTGAAATCAACTTGACCCAAACCAATAAGTATGAACCTGCATTTTTCTGGAAGTTTTAGACGTTGCGAGGAAACCGGATTCGCTCATGCACTATCAGATACGTCGCTGACTAAAATCGCCAGTATCTTCGTTGACTCCACCTGTCATCACGACTCTGAAGGGGAGCACACCCTTTTACTCTGGGGTAGCGTGCTAAATATGCCTGAAATTAGTCATCTCCTGAAGTCCAACGGGAAGAATCCCCGGCTCCTCGATCTTTTTCTTGCTCATCCTCCTGAAAAAGTCCTGCCTCTGATTGACGGGAATGTGACCGGAATCCTTGTTAGTAAAGCATCAACACTGATCTTTCGGGATAAAAACGGAGGTGGCCCACCTGTTTATTATTCACAACACCATTTCTCCTCGAACATTGATGGATTAACTGCGATGCAGAAAACCGGCCTCCAAGCCAATTTGCAATCCATCTCTTGCTTCCTGGCATATGGTTATATCCCTTCTCCATTCTCAGCCTTTCAGGGAATTTCAAAAATTCCGGCCGGATATTCACTTGTTTACAAGGAAGGGACGCTATCGCTTACAAATACTTATCCCTTCAGTCATTTCATTTCCAGCTACCAATCACTAAAGATCCCTGAGCAGGAAGCGGCTGATCGCTACATTGAGTTGCACCGAAAAGCAATCCAGAAGCGAATCAACGGGAATGATACCGTTGGAATTCTCCTTAGCGGGGGCTATGATTCAGGGGGAAATCTGGCAAGGCTCCGCGACGTATACTCAGGGGAAATAAAGTCCTTTTCAATTGGATTCAAAAGGAATCAGATAAGTGAACTTCCTTATGCCAGGCAACTTGCAGCACAATTTGGCACAAACCATTTTGAATATGAAATGGATGGTCATGAGATTGAATACCTTCCTGAGATCATAAACGGATTCTCCGATCCCTTCCAGGAAAATGGACTCATGTTGAATATCTGTGCCATGAAGCTTCTTGTTGGCCAGCACCACGTGTCAACAACTCTGTGCGGTGAAGGGAACGACCAACTATATGGGGTCCACGGCAGGGAACTGGCTATCCACTATTTTGCGAAAAAGACCGGTATCAGTCTCTTTCAGAATATCGTTTATAACATCACCAGTAACCGAGCATTTCTCCCAAACGACAATTTTTACCGAAATGCTTTTTATAATGATCGGATCTTGCACATTGTTCGTCCTGACCGCTTTGGTTTTAATCAAACTGAACAGAAATTGCTGTTCCAATCGCCTCAGGGAATACCACAGGGGTATTGTTTGTTTGACAACCGGTTTCATTACAGGAATTTCACTGAACTTTATCTTGGGAAGACCTATTTCATTGATATTCAACAGACGATTAATGAAGTTATCGCATATAAAGCGGTCAGGAGTGCCAGTGTATATGGGAATTCTTTGGCTTTCCCGTTGTTAGACAGGGATATTTATCAATTTATCATACAACTTCCCAGGTCCTACCGTATGCATGGTTCTTTCAGTAATATTCTCAGAGGGAAAGGAGTCAGCAAATATATCTACAAAAGAAGCCTCAAAGGAGAGCTTCCTGAGAAAGTAGTTGCGCGAAAAAAACAGGGAGGTTTTGCTCCTATGGCAATTTTTTTCCAGGAGGAAGCCAGGCTGGAGGGCATATTTAAGTATATACTGAATTCCGATATGACCAGCCAACTGATTAATTCAGAGACGTTAATGAATTATTTTAACAAATTCTCCAGGGAAATCAATAAGCAAAATTCCTGGTTCTGGTACACCCAGTTCCACTGTTTTCAACTTTTTTCACTGTTAATTCTTGCACTTTGGTGGGATCAGTTTATAAATAATAAAAGATATTCAAAACTATCTGACTATATTGGCGTAGAAATTAAATAGAACCTGCTTTTCAACCTCCTATCCATGAGCACTATCGAAAAAATTAAAGCAAATCCAAAGCTGAAAGCACTTTTCCTTTATTTGCTCATCCCCCGAAACCAGGCCAGACCAAGATGGTGGGTCAAAAAGTTCCTCAATCCCTTGATTCACCACAAGGGAAAGAAGTCGCTCATTCGGAGCCATACCCGCATGGATATTCTTCCGTTTAATAAATTTTATATGGGGGACGACTCAACCATTGAGGATTTTACAACCATAAACAATGGTGTTGGTGATATCTATATTGGAGATCGGACGCGAATCGGATTAGGCTGCACGCTAATAGGGCCGGTGTCTGTTGGGAACGATGTAAGGCTTGCCCAGAATATCGTAATGTCGGGGTTAAATCACAATTACACTGATGTATCGTTACCAATCTCAGAACAAGGCGTAACCACCAACCCAATTGTTGTGGAAGATGAAGTTTGGATTGGAGCGAATTGTGTGATCTTGCCTGGCGTTACTGTTAAGAAACATGCAGTGGTCGCAGCTGGAAGCATTGTCAGACGGAATGTTCCCGCATATTCCGTGGTTGCTGGCAATCCGGCGAAAGTTATGAAAAAGTACAACAAGGAAACAAAAGCCTGGGAATTTAAAGAGTAACAAAAACAGACCAATATGTTAGTCATTGAAATTATTTTCTGGATTTTCCTTTTCATCATATTCTACGCTTATATCGGTTATGGAATCCTGCTGTTTTTCCTGATACGCATCAAACGTTTGGTAAACAGGAGAAAAGACCAACCCTCAAACGAAATATACGAGCCTGATGTTACCTTATTCGTAGCCGCTTTCAATGAGAAAGACTTTCTGAGGCAAAAAATTGAAAATTCCAGATCGCTGGATTATCCCAAAGAGAAAGTTCACCAGATATGGGTTACCGATGGTTCTGACGATGGAACTCCTGAACTGTTGAAACAATTTGAAGGAGTAGAGGTTTATCACAAACCAGAACGGGCAGGTAAAATCGCTGCCATGAACCGGGGAATGGAGTTTGTAAAAACCCCAATCGTCATCTTTTCTGATGGCAATACGATGTTGGGGAAAGAGTCGATCCGGAGAATCGTAAATCTTTTCAAGGATCCCAAGGTAGGCTGTGTTTCGGGAGAGAAGCGGGTAGCTATCACTGGCTCTACTGCTGCTACCGAGGGTATATACTGGAAATATGAAAGCACTCTTAAAAAGTGGGATGCCGAGTTGAATTCCGTGGTTGGAGCTGCAGGTGAACTTTTTGCCGTGCGGACTGAACTTCATGAAGCCGTGGAACCAGATACGTTACTTGATGACTTCATCATCTCCCTCAGGATTGCTGAGAAAGGTTATACGATACAATATGATCCCGAAGCGTATGCTCTGGAGAATCCATCAGCCAATGTTAGGGAAGAACTTAAACGCAAGATCCGTATTTCTGCTGGAGGAATTCAGTCTATTATGAGGCTAAAAGAGCTTCTCAACCCCTTCAAATACGGCGTCCTCTCTTTCCAGTACATCTCGCACCGTGTATTAAGATGGACATTGGCCCCTGCCGGTCTCCTTGTTATTCTGGTCTGCAATTTCTTTCTTGCGTTGCACACAGGCTTTTTTAACTTCCATACTATTTACACATGGTTTTTCTGGGGGCAACTGCTTTTTTATACAGCTGCTCTCACCGGATGGCTTTTGGAAGACAGAAACATTAAGATAAAACTCCTTTATATCCCATTTTATTTTTTCATCATGAACCTGGCAGTATATCTGGGGTTTTTCCGTTACATCAAAAAACAGCAATCAGTTAATTGGGAACGCGCAAAACGGGGATAATGAAAACACAACTTATCATACCATTAATTGTATTGATGCTCCTAGTATTTCATCATACAAGCGGAAAAACACAGAATTGCACATTATCGATTCAGGCGTCGGAAGGGAATATAGACGGACGGACCAATGCCTCCGGAGTTCAACCAGGCGACACTATCTGCCTGTTGCCCGGACAGAAATCCTATTTATGGATTACACACCTGCATGGTTCGCCAGAAGAACCAATTGTTATTATCAATACGATCGGTATTGTCTCAATCACACAGTTCTACTACGGTATCAAGTTCGATTCATGTTCCTTTATCAAACTATCTGGAAAAGGTGTCGGTGCATTCTCATATGGTATTCATGTACACAATGTGGACGGAGCAGGAATGAGCATTGAAGGGTTGAGTACCGACATTGAGGTGGAAGGGGTCGAGATATCGTTTACACTCTTTCCGGGCATTTTCTGCAAAAGTGATCCGGATTGCGAATTTAACTCGACAAGGGATAAATATACCATGCGAAATGTCTCCCTGCATGATAATTACATTCATGATACCGGGATGGAGGGGTTCTATATTGGGAGTTCATTTTATAGCGGAATCACAGTCACATGCGACGGGAAAGATACAACGCTCCTACCCCACCTGATCCGTGGACTGAAAGTTTATAATAACCTTATAACAAGAACTGGTTGGGATGGTCTTCAGGTATCGTCTGCAGATTCATCCTGCGCAATTTATGGGAACAATATTTCCTACGACAGTGAGTCTGCAGAACTGAATCAGATGAGTGGTATCATAATGGGGGAGGGCAGTGTTTGTGACTGCTTCAACAACCAAATCCAAAATGGCAAAGGAAATGGAATTCAGGTTCTTGGGCTGGGTGGAAATAAAGTTTATAACAACCTTATTTTCAATGCCGGACGCACTTATCTGCAACAATATCCATACATGAATGGAATCTATGTTGGAAACCAAAGTACCACTCCCGGGGCCAGTTTTCTAATTGCCTACAATTCTATTATATCTCCCAGAGATTATGGAATCGACTTTAGAAGTGCAACTACTACCGGTAACCAATTCACCAACAATATTGTTATGAACTATGGAAGGGAAGTTTCACTTGGAACGAATATCTCCATGGTGAATAACTATACCCTCCCTACCCTTGATCAAACCCAATTTGTTGACCTGAATGGAGGCAATTTTGATCTCAAACCCACTGCTAGTGCTGTAAACGCAGCAGTTCCGATAAGCCTGATGGATCTATCTTACGATATTATCAACCGAAACCGTCCTTTTGCCCTGCTCAATGATATTGGAGCATATGAGTGTCACGACCCATCCCTTATTGCAATTCCTGAGGGGATAAAAGATCCTTCAATCCAACTATCTATCGAACGGGATTATCGTACTGATGTCTTGATTATCAGATACTTCATCTCTGCGCATGATATTGTTCAGATTGGGATGTATAACCTTACCGGACAACTTATTAGAATGGTAGTCTTCGCAAAGCATACTCCGGGGGAATATGTGGAACAAGTGGACATTGGAAATCTTCCCGGGGGAATCTTCATTTTTCGGATGACCGCCGGAATTGAATATATTTCGAAAAAAATACAGCTATGCAGGTAAGATGGCCCGCGCATATCCTTACCTTTAGCCTGACGAAAATGCTAAATTCAAGGAAATGAATATCCCAGGA
>Ga0351841_1002_pt1 | contig 43511 bp, 44 predicted proteins | sample BONcelHFGM3001E6_FD_206884 | JGI IMG/M metagenome (GOLD analysis project Ga0351841, IMG submission 206884) | Enriched cells from coal bed in the Powder River Basin, Montana, United States - BONCAT cells FGM rep1 HSBNCT.FGM.300.1.E6 ...
TGCTATTTTTCAATAATATTATAAAAAATATTCAATCCGCTGTATATGGCAGACTCAGCCAGATCTTCTTCAATACGCAGTAACTGATTATATTTGGCCACGCGGTCAGTACGGGAGGGCGCGCCGGTTTTGATTTGACCGGCATTTGTGGCAACCACCAGGTCGGCGATAAAGGTATCCTCAGTCTCGCCGCTTCGGTGAGAGACAATTGCCGTATATCCCGCCCTTTTGGCCATCTCAATCGCATCAAGCGTTTCCGTAATTGTTCCGATCTGATTCAGCTTGATTAAAATCGCGTTGCTTGCCGCAAGCGCGATCCCTTTGGCGAGCCTGTCCGTATTGGTGACAAACAGGTCGTCGCCAACCAACTGGATTTTATCGCCCAGTCTATTATTCAGCGCCACCCAACCATCCCAGTCATCCTCGGCCAAGCCGTCCTCAATGGAGATGATCGGATAACGACGGCAAAGATCTTCATAAAAATCGATCATCTTAGCGCTGGTCAATACCCGGTTTTCCCCTTCAAGGGTATATTTGCCGTCCGCATAGATCTCCGTGGCGGCGGTATCGATCGCGATACGCACTTCTTCACCCGGCTTATAGCCGGCGCCTTCAATCGCTAAAACAATACATTCAAGGGCCTCTTCGTTGGATCTGAGGTTCGGGGCAAAACCGCCCTCATCTCCGACCGAGGTATTATAGCCGCGTTTTTTTAAGACCGTACGCAGGCTATGAAACACCTCCGTGCCCATGCGCAGCGCTTCCGACCAACTTTTTGCGCCCACCGGCATGACCATAAATTCCTGGATATCCACATTATTATCCGCATGTTTGCCCCCGTTTAAGATATTCATCATTGGCACGGGCAGGGTTTTGGCATTACTGCCGCCCAAATAACGGTACAGCGGTATTTCCAGATAGTCCGCGGCGGCGCGGGCGCAAGCCATGGATACGCCGAGAATGGCATTGGCGCCGAGCACGCTTTTATTTTCCGTACCGTCCAGATTAATCATCGCCTGATCGATCTCGTTTTGATTCAGAGCGTCCATCCGAAGAAGCGCCGGCGCGATAATACTATCCACATTGGCACAGGCCGCTAAAACGCCCTTGCCCAAATAACGCGATTTATCGTTGTCCCGGAGTTCCACCGCTTCATGGGCGCCGGTGGAAGCGCCCGATGGCACGGCCGCCCTGCCGCAGGCGCCCGATTCAAGAGTCACCTCAACTTCAACCGTAGGATTTCCCCGGGAATCAAGAATTTCCCGGGCATGAATATCTTTAATGGTACTCATCAATCAATCAACCTCCTTATGAAAATCTTTTCCGTTTTTCATTCCCCAGTATTTATAACCCGCCGCTTATGGCATTTTTTCGTCAATCAAGTTACTGCCTGTCATTACTTCAGGTTTATTAATATCCAGCAAAGCAAGTACGGTGGGCGCGATATCTTCCAGTTTCCCTTCCCGGAGACTGACACTGCGCAATTCATCATCCACCAATATAAATGGAACCTTATTGGAGGTATGCGCCGTCATCGGCGCGTTGTTTTCCATCATCCGTTCCGCATTGCCATGATCCGCCGTGAGTAAAAGAATGCCCCCTTTACGCCGGATTACTTTTATCGCTTCGCCAAGACACATATCCACATATTCAACGGCACGGATAATAGCCTCCCTTACCCCGGTGTGGCCCACCATATCCGGATTGGCATAATTAATGATGATCACATCATATAAATCGCTTTCCACCGCATTGATCAAGGCTTCGGTCACCAACTCGGCGCTCATTTGCGGTTGTAAATCATAAGTGCGCACTTTCGGCGAGGGGATCAGTATCCGCTCTTCTCCTTTTTCAATCTTTTCTACGCCGCCGTTGAAGAAAAAGGTGACATGCGCGTACTTCTCCGTTTCCGCCAATCTTAATTGGCGCAGACCCCGGTCGGCCAAAATACGGGCCAGCGTCATCTCCAGATGATTCGCAGGAAAAGCAACCGCTGCGTCGACCAGCGTATCGTCATATGCGGTCATCGTAGCCAGGAATATCGCAGGCGGCTCGCTTCCCCGGTCAAAATAGGGAAAATCGCTATCCTCAAGGGCATGACAAATTTCCCGGGCCCTGTCGGAACGAAAATTAAAAAAGATGACGCTGTCTCCCCCTTTAATCCGTCCCACCGGCTCTCCCCGGCTATCCGTGATCACGGACGGTTCGATAAATTCATCGTAAGCGCCCGCTGCGTAAGAATTCTCTATAGCTTCCTTAACGGAACTTACCCTGTGGCCCTGCCCATAGACCACCGCCTTATAGGCCCGCTCTACCCTATCCCAACGTTTGTCCCTGTCCATGGCGTAAAAACGCCCCATGATGGTGGCGATCTTACCGACACCCAACGCCAAACAGTTTTTTTCAATCTCGTCCGTAAAACGCTGCGCAATATCGATCGCCGTATCCCTGCCGTCGGTTAGGCAGTGAATATATACCCGTTGCACATTTTGAGCTTTGGTTAAACGAAGCAACGCCAATAAATGCGCGATGTGGCTATGCACGCCCCCGTCGGAAACAAGGCCGAGCAAATGAACGTCACCGCCCGCGGCTTTTGCTTTATCGCATGCTTTAATTAAACCCGGATTATGGTAAAAGTTGCCGTCCTTAATCGCCATAGATATCCTGGTATAATCCTGATAGACGATCCGGCCGGCGCCGATATTCATATGGCCGACTTCGCTGTTACCCATCTGACCTTCGGGCAGCCCCACGCCCAAACCAGAAGCTTCCAACCGGGTATGCGGATAATTTTCCCAAAGATAATCAAAATTTGGTAGGTTCGCCAAAGAAAGGGCGTCGTTCGCTCCCCCCTCTTTCATCCCCCAGCCATCAAGAATCATGAGTACCAGCGGTTTTTTGGGCTTAATCATATATTGGTTCCATTCGTAACGATTTCTAAAAAGCTTTCCAGATTCAAAGATGCGCCGCCGATTAAGGCACCGTCAATATTGGGGCAACGCATTAATTCATCAATATTATCCGCTCTGACGCTGCCGCCATATAAAATACGGATACGCTCGGCTGTCTTGCCCCAGATTTCTTTAATTTGACTGCGAATATAGGCAATGGCAGATTCGGCGTCCTGCGGCGTAGCCGTTAAACCGGTGCCGATCGCCCAGACCGGTTCATAGGCAATAATGATATCCGGATCCGCGTCCACGGCGGCCAGAGAACTTAAGGTATCGCTTTGCAACACTTCCAAGGTTTCACCCGCCTGCCGCTCTTCCAAGGTCTCACCGATACAAACCAGGGGAATAACCCCTTCTATCTGGGCAGCCCGTGCTTTGCGGGTCACCATTTCCGAACTCTCGCCAAAAATATGACGCCGCTCCGAGTGCCCGCAGATCACATATTCAGCGCCCGCGTCTTTAATCATGGGCGCAGAAATCTCCCCGGTGAAAGCACCTGCGCGTTCCCAATACATGTTCTGCGCCCCAAGGGCGATAGGACGGCCTTTGGCTATCTTGGCCAGAGCGATCAAATAAAGCGACGGGGGAAAGACCATGATCTGAGTCTCTTCGGGAATTCTAATTTTCAGCAATTTTTTAACAAAATCTTCAGCCTCGTCAGCAGTAAGGTTCATTTTCCAATTAGCGGCAAAAACTTTTTTTCTCTCGCCGTTTTGCATATGAAATCCTTCTTTCATCATTTTGATCCCATGCCTATTTAGAGGGCAAGGCCGCGATACCGGGGAGTATTTCTCCTCCCAATAACTCTAAAGAAGCACCGCCGCCGGTGCTAATATGGCTGATTCTGTCCATAACCCCGGCCTTATGTACCGCAGAAACAGAATCCCCACCGCCGATAATAGAAAATGCAGTAGCATCGGCAACCGCCCGGGCGATAGCCATCGTCCCTTCGGCATAAGCTTTAATTTCAAATGCGCCGAGCGGACCGTTCCAAACGATGGTACCGGCCGAATTGACCACGGTTGTAAAAAGGTCTACGGTAGCGGGCCCGATATCCAGAGCCTGCCATCCGTCCGGCACGCCGTCTACCGGACAAACCCGGTGCTCCGCATCGGCGGAGAAGAATGCCGCCACGACCAGATCCACCGGAAGCACCAATCTTTCTTTGGCAATATCGGTTTGAAGAAATTCCCTGGCCCAGTCAATCTTGTCCGGCTCGATCAGGGAGGTCTGCATATTATATCCTGCGGCAGCCAAAAAGGTGTTGCCCATACCGCCGCCAATCAATAGCTTATCGACTTTTTTAATCAGGCTTTCGATGATCATGATCTTATTCGAAACCTTAGCGCCGCCGATAATGGCGACATACGGTCGCCGGGGGGAATCAATCACAGAACAGAGCGCCTTCATCTCCTTTTCAATAAGAAAGCCAGCCACTGAGGGAAGGAAATGGGTGATACCTTCAGTGGAGGCATGGGCGCGATGCGCGACGCCAAAAGCGTCGTTAACATATATATCCGCGAGATCAGCCAGCTTTTTGGCAAACTCCGGATCATTCTTCTCCTCCTCCGGATGAAAGCGGAGATTCTCTAAAAGTAAAACCTCTCCGCTTTTAAGTGAAGAGACAGCTTGATTAACTTTTTCGCCAATACAGTCGTCAACGAAAACAACCGGTATGTCTAAAATCTCGGCGAGACGTTTAGCTACTGGGGCTAGACTTAAATCGGGTCTCCTTTGCCCCTTGGGACGACCCAGATGAGATATTAGGATCAAAGATGTATTGTGTTTCAGTAGATAGCGAATTGTGGGCACCGCCGCCAATATACGCGTATCGTCCTTAATCTTATCCGCCTTGAGCGGTACGTTAAAATCAACCCGTACCAATACCTTTTTACCTGCCACTTCCACATCGGTAACACTCTTTTTATCCAAACAAGGCATCAAGATCGTTCCCCCATATATAAGATTAAGTCTTTTAAGCGGTTGGAATAACCGTATTCGTTATCGTACCAGATCACGATTTTAACCATATTACCGTTGACGACCATGGTGGAAAGGGCGTCTATCACACCGCTGTTGCTATTGCCGATATAATCGACGGATACCAAAGGCTCTTCATTGTAACCAAGAACCCCTTTCAACTCGTTTTCGGATGCGGCTTTAAGCGCAACATTGACTTCTTGCTCGGTCACTTTACGTGAAAGCAGCAAATTGAGATCCACAATGGACCCGTCTTGCACGGGAACGCGCATGGAAAACCCGTTTAGTTTACCCTTCAGTTGGGGAAGTACCAGCGCGACCGCTTTGGCGGCGCCGGTGGTCGTAGGAATAATCGACGTGCCTGCGGTACGGGCGCGGCGCAAATCCTTATGGGCTTTGTCCAAAATTGACTGATCGTTCGTATACGCATGGACGGTGGACATCATGCCGCTAACGATACCGAATACCTTATCCATAACCATAGCGGCAGGCGCCAATGCATTGGTGGTGCAGGAGGCGTTAGACACAACGGTATGAACGCCGGGATCATATTCGGTATGATTGACCCCATAAACAAACGTAGGCATATCCCCTTTGGCGGGAGCGCTCAGAACAACCTTTTTTGCCCCGGCCCGGATATGGGCGGAAGCCTTTTCCATGGTGCTGAAACGCCCGGTTGATTCCAATACGATATCCACAGCCAATTCCTTCCATGGGAGAAGACCGGGATCTGCGGAAGCATACAATTTAATTCTTTTACCGTCGACGATCAGGTTATTTTCATCATAAGAAACGTCCCGGTCATATTTCCCGAAAGTAGAATCATATTTCAACAGATGGGCAAACGTCTTGCTATCCAACAAATCGTTGATTGCCACAATCTCAATCCGCGGGTCACCGAAAACCAGCCTGAAAAAAGGGCGACCAATTCGACCGAAACCGTTTATGGCAACTCTTAGCGTCATAATAAATCCCTCCTGACAGATGAAATTATATAATATAATTAATATTTTTACAAAGGGAAAAAAATATACGCAATGACTGATTTAGCTACCAAATCATCCATTGCGTAGTATATTCAAAGAATTAAATTCGTAATTATTATACTCATAATATTTATATAATTCTTTATAGATATCATTATTCCTCTAAATATTCCTTATGCCTACATATTATTATTCGGATGGGAATTCGATCTTAAAAGTTTGCAAAGATTTGGGCACTATTTATCCGGTCGGCATATTAATCGGTAAGGGCCAAGGCGCAGTCAGGGCGAAAGCAAGCCTTGATTTTTCATGTCCGCCATTGTTTTTGTTACCGCGCGTACCACATGATAGCGGCTCAGCCCGCCCTGAATAAAAACAAGGTACGGCTCGCGCAAGGGTGCGTCGGCGGACAACTCTATCGAAGAACCGGAAATAAAACTGCCGCTGGCCATAATAATATCACTGTCATAACCCGGCATCGGCCAAGGCTGTGGAACGGCAAAACTATCGACAGGCGAATATTTCTGAATTCCCTGGACGAACGCCTGCAAACGCGTACTGTCTCCCATGCCGATACTTTGGATAATATCCGCCCTTTGTTCAAGCGGGCCGGGACTGACCCAAAAACCGAGTCTTTCCATGAACGAGGCGGTAAACACCGCCCCCAACAACGCCTCAAGAACAATCTGGGGTGAAAGAAGCAAGGATTGGTAAAAAAGACGGTTATCAATGAGCGAGGCGCCAAGCTCGCCGCCCGCGCCCGGTATGGTCAAACGTGCGGCGGCGCGCGCGACGTATTCTTTTTTCCCTACGATATATCCACCGGCCGGGGCAATACCGGCGCCGGGATTTTTGATCAGCGAACCCGCCATCAAGTCTGCGCCGTAATGGCTCGGTTCATATTCCTCCACCATCTCGCCGTAGCAATTATCCACAAAAACAATCATCTCCGGGCGAGCCGTTTTAACCGCTTTGATAATTTTTTTAATCTCCGGAACCGAAAGTGAGCGGCGGGAACTGTAACCCCGGGAACGCTGAATAAGGATCATTTTTGTTTCCGTCCGTAAAGCGGCGCAGAGCGCTCCGGTATCCGGATGGTCGAAATCCAAATCAAAAACCCGGGAAGTAATCCCGTATTCGCTCAGGCTGCCGGGAATACGTCTGTGCATGCCTAGCACGGTTTGCAAGGTATCATATGGCATGCCTAAGAGTAATAGTTCGTCGCCAGGTAAAAGATTACCGGATAATGCCAGGGTGATGGCATGGCTGCCCGAGACGATTTGTTGCCGGACCAACGCCGCTTCCGTGCCGAAAACCCCGGCGTAAAGTTGCTCCAGCTTATCCCGACCCGAATCATTATAACCATAACCGCAGGTAGAAGCAAAATCTTGCGTGGAAACCTTTTTCTCGCGGAAAGCGTCCAAAACCCGGATAAAATTGGCCTCGGCGATTGCCTCCGCATAGGGCGCATACGCCGCCATATCCGCTCTCGCCGCATTGATGATCTTTTCCATTTTCCTCCTGCAAATCGGTTTTATCGCCTATCCCTTAGAAAAACCATATCAATATTACTATAATTGTGGACGAATAGCAATTCTGGTCAACGAATTAATAAAAAAAAAGCAGATTTCTCTTAAGAAATCTGCTTTTGCTTCCCGCGGCGTTAACCGGAAAATCATCCTTCATCTGCCTCCATATCCGTAAGTTTCAACGGAGTTGAAGGAATTATGGTGCTAATTGCATGTTTATAAATCATTTCCTGGTCTTTGCCGCATTCAATGACAACGGTGAAGTTGTCAAAGGCTTCGATAATCCCTTTCATTTGAAAACCATTGATGAGATAAAAAGTGGCGGGTATCTTTTTCTTGCGAATCGCATTGAGGTACAACTCCTGCAAGCCGGGTTGATTCATGCTTATGCCTCCTCTAACAATTGGGCGATTCGGAAAGAAACCGCGTTAACCAACTCTCCCTCCTCAAGATATTGGTCGATATTAAACCAGCAGATTCTCGGGTCCCGCTTGAACCAGGTAATTTGCCTTTTGGCAAAACGGCGGGTATCCCTTTTCAATAACGCCACCGCTTGGTTAAGGCTCGTTTCCCCTTCAAGATAAGCGGCGATCTGCTTATAACCCAAGCCCTGCATCGAAACTGCGTTACGGGAAATTCCGGCTGAGAGCAGGCCTTGCACTTCTTCAATCAGCCCCTGCTCCAGCATCCGGTCGATTCTAAGTTCAATTAATTGATAAAGCCTCTGTCGCGATGTGGTCAGCCCGATCATTATCGGCTGATATTTTACCGGGGCATTACTGGCAACCAGCTCGCTGGGTATTTGACCTGATAACTCATAAACCTCAAGCGCCCGGATCAGCCGCCGGGAATCATGACAACTGATCTTTTGCGCGGTGACGGGGTCGATTGCGATCAATCGGCGATACAGGGATTCGAGCCCTTCTTCCGCAATTTCAGCTTGGAGTCTCTCCCTGATTTCCGGATCCGTGTTGGCCTTGGCCGTAAAATTATAAGGAAACACCAGTGAATTGATATATAATCCGGTCCCACCGCAGATCATCGGCAATTTGCCTTTGGCGACGATCTTGCCGATATAAAGGTCGGCAAGCCGCTGAAAATCTGCGACGCTGAAGGGATGCTCCGGGTCCACGATATCCATCAGATAATGAGGAACGCACGCCTGCTCCCTTGGACTGAGTTTACCGGTGCCGATATCCATTCCCCGGTAAACCTGCATCGAATCCGCGGAAATAATCTCGCAATCGAACCGGTGCGCGAGGAAAAGAGATAAGTGAGATTTACCGGTTGCGGTAGGCCCGAGGATAATGAGTATTTTTTCTTTTGAATTAATATTCATAGCTTATCCTTGCTATATTATATGCTCCCGCGCAAAAAGCGTTTATATATTTCGGCGCGACTTATTTTAACGGCCAAAGGACGGCCGTGGGGACAGGTTGAGGAATTGGCGCATTCATCCAACTTTGCAAAGAGGACGCTGATATCCGCGGCGGTCAAATAGCGGTTGGCTTTCACCGCTTGTTTGCATGCTGCCATAAAGAGCTCTTCCTTGCGGATTTGAACGATACTTGCGGAATCGTTGTTGATCTCATCCAAAAAAAGGCGCAGAAGCTGTTCCGGATTATCCCCTGAGTACCAAAGGGGAACGCCGCGGATTACAAAACTATTTTCTCCGAAATGCTCCAAAATAAATCCATATTCCCTCAGTTGAAAGATCGACTCGGTCAATTGGAGATATTCCTGATAAGAAAGCTCAATCCCCATCGGTACGGCCAGCATAGAACTGGCGCTGGGATTATCCTTTGCCTGGTCGGCTATTTTTTCATAGAGCACCCGCTCTGCCGCTGCATGCTGATCGATAATATAGAGATAATCCTCTCCGGCGCAAACAATAAAGGTTCCGGCAAACTGTCCTAAAGGCGTTAAGGAAGAATAGACCAGGCGGTCGGAAGTGGCCGTTCGGGGTGTGTCAAATACATTTTCCTGAATATATTTATCCAAAGGCGGCAGCAACGCCATTTCCCGGTCTTCTTCCTTTGGTTTGGGACTATCCGCGGTCGCAACGGCATAAAGCACCTGATAAAGATCATTACCCAGATTGATGCTTTTCTCCCGCAAACATAACGCTTCCTCGGGTTTTTTCCCGCTATTTTCATAGGACGCCGCCGTATTACTTTTTCCCGGTTCAGAATTCACGTCTCCCGATTCGTCTTCTTTATAAAAAGACGGAGTCACGGCTTCGCTTTTCCCCAAGGCCAAACGGATTTCCATAACCAAATTATCTTTTATTTCACTAAAATTGTGAAATTTAACTTCCAGCTTGCCCGGATGGACATTGACGTCTATCCGCTCGGGCGCAAAGTTCAAATCGAGAAACACGATCGGGTAACGGTGCGCCGGCATAAACCCGAAATAAGCCTGGTCGATTGCTAAACTCAGTTCCCTGCTGCGGGCTGGCCGGCCGTTTATAATAAAATGATAACTATTGCGGTTGGCGCGATTGAGGGAGGGCGGAGAAAGATATCCCTGGGCAAAAGGGATCATTTGTTCGGCAATATTTTTACCGTAGGCTTCAAACAGCGCATGCCGGGAATTCCCTTTTCCCGAGCTGTTAAAAATCAGATGGGCCCCGTTTTGAAGACGAAAAGCCACGGACGGGTAAGCGACGATATATTTGGCAATCAACTCGCTGATCAAACCCATTTCCGTCCGCGGCGTTTTAAGAAATTTTTTTCGGGCTGGCGCATTAAAAAAAAGCCGGTCCACCACTACGGTCGTACCGTTTTTCGCCGCCGTCTGGGTAGGAATCGTCGCTTTACCGTCTTGGATGTGCAACGCGTAGCCGCTGGCCGCGTCTTTTTGTTTAGAGGTAATCGTCATTTGACTGACAGATGCGATGGAGGGCAAGGCTTCGCCCCGAAAACCTAAAGTGGAAAGATGATCCAAATCAATTAACTTATTAATTTTACTGGTCGCATGACGTAATACGGAAAGCCTTAACTCTTCTGGGCTCATACCGAAGCCGTTATCGCTCACCTGTATTTTTTCCAGCTGCGCATCGAAAATAATCACGGAAATCGCGCTGGCTTGGGCGTCTATGGCGTTTTCCACCAATTCCTTGACCACGGAAAAAGGCCGCTCGACAACCTCGCCCGCGGCGATCTGATTAGCGGTTTGCTGGTCCAAAATATGGATGCGGTTTGCGTTTTCTCCGTTACTCGTCATTTAATTCACGCTTCCATTCGCTGATTTGTAATAAGGCGTCCAAAGGGCTGATGGAATCGATATCCAATTCCCGGATAGCGCGCACGATTTCCTGCCCCTCCGGCTGCGGCTGATCGCCCAAAAGGATATCGGCAAAGGTAATTTGTTCGTTGCGTTCCAGCTTGGCCTGAAGGTGTTTTTCCGCTTCCAGTTGGGCCAGGATTTCCTTGGCGCGATAAATGACCTCCCTGGGTAAACCGGCCAATTGCGCCACCTGAATCCCGTAGCTGCGGTCCGCCGCGCCTTCGATGATTTTACGTAAAAACACGATGGTGTTTCCCTTTTCTTTCACGGATATGGAGAAATTTTTGATCAAAGGGAAACGCTCCGCAAGCAAAGTCAACTCATGATAATGGGTGGCGAAAAGGGTTTTGGCCGCGCAGTTTTCATTAATGATGAACTCGGCAACCGCCCAAGCGATGGAAAGGCCGTCGTAAGTGGAGGTGCCGCGACCGATCTCGTCCAAAATAATCAGACTGTCCGCCGTAGCGTGACGGAGAATGCTCGAGGTCTCGGTCATTTCCACCATAAAAGTGCTCTGTCCTCCGCCTAAATCGTCGGAAGCCCCGACCCGGGTAAAAATCCGGTCGATATAGCCGATCTGTGCCGCTTCCGCCGGAACGAAACTGCCGATATGGGCCAGCAGCGCTATTAAAGCCACCTGCCGCATATACGTGCTTTTCCCGGTCATATTCGGCCCGGTGATCAACATCATCCTTTGGGTCTGACGGTCCAGGTAGGTGTCGTTGGGAATATAGTTTTCCAGCCCGATGATTTTCTCGATCACCGGATGACGTCCTTCGCGGATAATAATTTTATTGCCCTTGTCCACCTGCGGTTTACAATAATTATAGGCCAGCGCTACTGAAGCCAGGGATTGGATCGCATCTAAATGGGCGCATATCTGGGCGGCTCGGTTGATCCGGGGCGCCGCCGCGGCGGTTTTTTCCCTGATCTCACCAAAAAGCCTGTATTCCATTTCCGAGAGTCGCTCTCCCGCGCTGAGGATTTTATCTTCCAGATTTTTTAGTTCCTCGGTGATATACCGCTCGCCGTTGACCAAAGTCTGTTTGCGGATATAATCGTCGGGAGCCGCCTCTGCGCGGCTTTTGCTGATTTCGATATAATACCCGAAAACTTTATTATAGCCGACCTTGAGGGTACGGATGCCGGTACGAACCCTTTCCCGGGCCTCCAACTCCAAGAGCATCTGTCGCGAAGACCCGGCGACTCGGCGCATTTCGTCGATATTTGAATCGTAACCGTCTTTGATCACGCCGTTATCCTTAAGTAATAGCGGCGCGTCTTCCGCGATCGCGTCTCCGATCATATTAAAAATATCTTCAAGCAGGTCAAGGTTATCCAACATGGACATAAACAGCGGGCTGTTAAGCTTGCCGAGGAGCGCAAAAAGCCGGGGCTGTAGTTCCAGTGAGTTTTTCAGGGCAAGCAGATCCCGCGGACCCGCGCTGCCAAAGGCAACCCGGGTAATCAACCGCTGCATATCGTGAAGATTTTTCAATGTTTCCCGAAGATCGGCAAGCAGCGGGGGGTTTTGGGTCAATTCCTCGATGGCGTCCAAACGGCGCTGAATCGCTTTATCCGAAAGCAAGGGGTTGTCCAACCAATCGCGCAGGGTGCGCGCGCCCATGGACGTTTGGGTATCGTCGATCACCCATAATAGAGAACCTTTACGCTTGCCGCTGCGCATGGTGGCGGTAAGCTCCAGATTACGCCGGGTTGCGGCGTCCAGCATTAGATATTCATTATCACCGTACAAGACAATTTTGTCTATGTATTGCAAAGAGCGCTTTTGGGTTTGCAATAAAAAATCGATAATCATGGCCGAAGCCATGGCCGCCGAAGTTTGCTCGGCTAATCCCAGACCTTCCAGATTCGCCACGCCAAACTGGATACAAAGTATTTCTCCGACATTACGGCGGATATAATTTATATCGGAAATAGGAGTCAGGCAGCCGACACAACGATCGAGCAGGCGCAGGCGAAACAATTCGTCCTGGCAAAGCTCTTCGGGAAGAAGCAGCTCCGCCGGGGCGATCCGGGTCAGTTCGTCCGCCAATTTATGGCGGATATCGCTGCCGCTGATCTCGCGGGCAAAGAATTCCCCCGTAGAAATATCTGTATACGCAAGGCCAAAAACGGTTTCGGTTTTATTCTTCCGCTCCGGCCAGCAGGCCGCCAGGTAATTATGGGCTTTGTCTTCCAGCATATTGTCTTCAAGAATAGTGCCCGGGGTGATGACGCGAATCACATCGCGTTTAACCAGACCCTTGACGGATTTCGGGTCTTCCAGTTGCTCGCAGATCGCCACTTTATATCCTTTTTCGATCAAGCGGGCAATATAGCTGTTCGCCGCATGATGGGGCACGCCGCACATGGGTATTTTTTGGCCGCCGCCGCCGTCGCGGGCCGTGAGCACAATATTCAGTTCGCGGGACGCAAGCAAAGCGTCGTCCGCAAACATCTCATAAAAATCACCCAAGCGGAAAAAAAGCAAACACTCTTGGTATTGCTCTTTGACCGCTTGATATTGGCGCATAATTGGTGTTACAATAGTCAAAGATTAAGCCTCCCCTATAGCCAGGGATTCTTTGAACTGCGAAGAAAGATAATCGGTAAGGACAATGTTTCCGTTTTGGACGATAGCCAGTTTCAGCGGACTGAGACCTGCGTCGTTCGGCACGGTTGCCACATGCCCGGCAATACGAAGTTGTTGAGCTTGCATTTGGTGGACGAGTATATAACAGTTTTCATTGCCCTCCGCACCGGCATGCAGCACGCCCCGGCAACAACCCATAACCACCACATTACCGGAAGCGATCACCTCGCCGCCGGGATTGATATCTCCCATGACGATGGCGTTGCCCCGCACCGAGAGCTTTTGCCCGCTGCGGATACCTTTGGTCACGAGAAGACTATTGCCGCCGGCGGTCTGATAGATCATTTCCGTCGGTTCGTCGTTTTCAAGCAGATGGGGAGCGTTCTTCCCTTTTCGAATATGATATTTCTTGAGAATGCCTTCGATAATCGCCAGCTCTTCTCCGGAGAAATTGGCGGGTTGGTCGATAATGTACTCCGCGTTAATGAAAAAATCTCCGCTATGCAGGAGTTTTTCTTCCAAAGCAGCACAAATCTGACCAAAGCCCGCCTGCTCGGCATCAAAATAGAAAACCAATCCGTATGGCGTGCCTTTGATATTAACGATGTTTTTATTCATTAAGGGGCCTCCCAAGAAATAATGATTTATATTAATAGTATTATGCTGCTTTTAACTATAATATTTTCGCCCATTTAACCTATTTTTCCTGCCGATATTTGGAGTAGCGATTATGCGACACGGTTTTGATGAAATCTATAAAAGAATGAAGAAGGCGATTGTCGATCACAAAATGATCGGGGATGCCACCCCGATCATGGTCGGGGTCTCCGGAGGTAAAGACAGCCTCGCCCTTTTATATGCCTTAAAGCAGTTCCAAAGTATCTCCAAATACAAGTACCCTCTGGCGGCCGGCCATGTCAGTCTCGGCTTCCCCGGCGACGAAATCGATCCGCTCCGCCAATTCTGCGACGAACTTGAACTGCCTTTTTTTTGGGAGCGCAGCCAAATCGGCGAACTGATCTTTGATGTGAGACGCGAAACAAACCCCTGTTCCTTATGCGCAAGAATGCGGCGGGGCGCTCTTAACGCCTTAGCCAAAGCCAATGGTTACCCCAAGATCGCTTTGGCTCATCATCAAGACGACGTTACGGAAACGCTATTACTCAATCTCTTTTTTGAAGGCCGCATCGGCAGTTTCAAACCCTCGACCTATCTGGACCGGATGGCGTTGACAGTGATCCGACCGTTTATCTACGTGCCCGAAGAACAAATCAGTTACTTCGCCCAAAAACAAGCTTTACCGGTCAGCGCCAGTCATTGCCCCCATAACTGTCTGGGAAAAAGGCAGGAAATGAAACAAATAATCGCCCAATTGGAAACCATGGCACCCATGGGAAAGGACAGAGTAACCGGCGCCTTGAACAGGATGTTCTCTAGCGATTGGGACGGTAGAACAAAGGAGCAACGATGATATTGGTCAGCGCTTGCCTGCTCGGGGAAAATTGTAAATACCACGGCGGGAACAATGATAATGAAACGGTGCGCGCTTTTCTTAAGGGTAAAGACTATCTGGCCTTCTGCCCGGAAATGTTGGGCGGCTTGCCCGTGCCCCGCGACCCGGTGGAAATCATGAAAGACGGGAAAACCGTCAATAAGAGTGGCGCGGATGTAAGCGAAGCTTTCGCCATCGGCGCGGACAAATCTTTGCAGTTATGTAAAGAAAATAATATAGATCTGGTCATTCTAAAAGACGGGAGTCCCTCCTGTGGCGTCCATTATATCTATGACGGCACTTTTTCCGGTAAGACAATACCTGGCATGGGAAAAACCGCCCGGCTGCTAAAGGATAACGGTATGCAAATCATCAGTGAAAACGATTTATGAAAAAAGTAATAACCCGCCGCTTCCGGCGGGTTATTTGTATCAACGGCATTTGGCTGTGACATCAGTATAAATCCGGTCAGCCAGGGCCATATATTTTACCAACAAAGCGTCTGTCTCTTTATTTAATTGCTCCGCATAATCTGCTTCTTTCATGGACTTGGTATTGATCAGGACGTTCAAGGCTGCCGCTTGCAGCGCCGCCTTGCAGCAAGCCGCGCCGCAGCCGGCGTCGCTGATCATGATGGCCGAGCCTTTGGCCGCATATGCCGCCAATAATTCCAATGCTTGCCCGGTAAGCTGGAGAATGGCAAACGGTACCTTTGCCGCATCCTTCAAACATATTTCCATCACCCGGTCTTTTTTCGCCTTTTCTTCAGCCGTCACCGAGGGGAGTCCATACGCCTTTGATAAGGGAAGAAACGCTTGCTTATCCGCTTCAATTAAAGCGAGCAATTCCTTTTCCAAAGATTCAGCTTGGATATTGAGAGCGGTAATCTCTTCTTCAACCCCGGCGTATTTTTTTTTGCCAACGGTAAAGCTACCGACCATATGACCCAAAGCCATGCCGACAGCGCCGACCAAAGCGGCTGCGCCGCCGCCTCCCGGCGCCGGCTGGGCCGAACCCAACGCACTGATAAAATCTTTACATGAAAGATCGCTGATTTCCATAATGCCTCCCTATGACTTACCCGAAATCCATCCAAACCACGGCGACTTCATTTAACGGTTTGCTGGGCGACCACTTCCAATGCGCCGTATTTTTGACGCAGCTTTACTTTTTCTATTTTTCCGGTGGGATTGCGGGGAATTCGGTCAAAGATGATTTCCCGGGGGCGCTTATACCGGGGTAGTCCGGTGCAGAAGCGTTCGATATCCTCCCTGGTACAGTAAACGTCCTCTTTAAGTTCAATTATCGCGGCGGCGATCTCGCCCAACCGTTTATGGGCGCGCCCGATCACCGCGGCATCCTTAATCCATTCGCAACCGCGTAAAAAATCTTCTATCTGCACAGGATAAAGATTTTCCCCGCCGGTAATGATCACGTCTTTTTTACGGTCCACCAGAAAAATGAAGCCGTCCTCATCGATCTTAGCCATATCCCCGGTATAAAGCCAACCCTTCTTTAAAACCGCAGCCGTGGCTTCGGGATCATCATAATAGCAAGTCATGACCCCGGGTCCGGAGACGATCAGTTCGCCCACGCCCTCGGGAGGCACGGGATTACCCTGCTCGTCCACAACGCGTGCCTGCCAACCGAAACCGGCTATGCCGATCGCGCCGACTTTATGGATATTCTCAACCCCCAAATGAACACAGCCGGGGCCTATAGACTCGCTTAACCCATAATTGGTATCATATTGGTGCTGCGGAAAACGTTGCTGCCAGCGACGGATCAAGCTGGGCGGCACAGGCTGGGCGCCGATATGCATCAACCGCCAGCGGGAAAGATCATAGTCATCGACATTGAGTTCTCCCCGCTCCAAAGCGTCCAAAATATCCTGAGCCCAGGGAACCAACAACCAAACGATCGACACCTTTTCCTGGGAGACGGTTTCCAAGATCCAGCGGGGACTCACGCCCCTTAGCAGCACCGCCCTACTTCCGGCCACCAAACTGCCAAACCAATGCATCTTCGCTCCGGTATGATAGAGCGGAGGAATGCAAAGAAAACAATCGTCCCGGGTCTGACCATGATGCGCCTGCTCACAAAGCGCGGCATGCTTCAAGCTCTCGTGATTGTGAAGAATCGCCTTGGGAAAACCGGTGGTGCCCGAAGAAAAATAGATGGCGGCGTCATCCGCTTCGTCTATTGATATCGAAGGCTTGCGGCTGGAACAATAGGAGATGAATTTAAAATAACTCTCGGCATAATCCGGGCAATTGGCGCCCACGTAAAACATCTTCTTCACCTTAGGCAATTGATCTTTTATGACATTTATTCTTTCCTCAAATTCCGGGCCGAATACTAAAAGAGAGGCGTCGGAGAGATTCAGGCAGTATTCTATTTCGTCGGACGCATAACGATAATTCAAGGGTACGGCTAAGGCGCCGGTTTTTAAGACGCCGAAATAAATCGGCAGCCATTCCAGACAATTCATCAGAAGGATTGCGACCTTGTCTCCCCTGCCCACGCCGTTAGCTAAAAGCAAATTGGCAAAACGGTTGGCCCGGCAGTCAAAATCCGCCCAGGTAATTTCCCTTCGGTATGGGGTTTCGGGGTCGGTTTCAACCAGATTCTGTTCCTTCCAGGCATCGCTATGGGGGTTATGTTCCGGGTTTATCTCGATTAGGGCAACCTCGTCGGAGTAAAGCTTGGCATTGCGTTCCAAAAATTCCGTAATCAGCATCAAATACTCCTTTCCTGGTAACAATCAGTCTTTATCGCATATTTACAGCGGACTGATAATAAAAATCCCCCGCCCCGTATCCATGGGGCGAGAGGTAGCTCTCGCGGTACCACCCAAGGTTCGCGGTAGGCTTGGCCTAAACCGCCTCAATGAGTCAAAGTCTAATTTCGACTCCGGCGCTGTAACGTGCGCCTTACGTCGCACTCTACTTGGGTTGCCCCTTTCAATGCGCGGCTCCAAAGATGTATTCGTCCCCGCCGCCCCTGCGCCTCTCACCAACCGGCTGCTCTCTGTAAAGCTCGTACGGGGATTACTTATTCTTTATCAACGCCTTTAACATATTAAATTACATAAAATATATTAATCTACAAAAAGTCGATTGTCAAGCCCCGCAATTCATGACACACGCGCTTTCCACCATGCAAAAAAACAGATCCGGCTAAGAGCCGAACCTGTTAAATTAATTTGTTCTTGCTTTTATCGGCGTAAACCGAGGCTGTTGATGGTCTTACGGTAACGGTCAATATCCCTGCTCTTGAGATAATTCAAAAGCGAACGACGGCGACCGACCATTTTCAGTAAACCGCGGCGGCTATGAAAGTCCTTTTTATGCACCTTCAAATGCTCGGTAAGATGAGCGATCTGATAGCTGAGCACGGCAATCTGTACCTCAGGAGAACCGGTGTCCCCTTCGTGCACGGCATATTTTTCGATAATTCCCTTTTTTATTGCGGCATCCATTGTTTTGCACCTCCTTTTTTTAGCGGCTTATTCAGCCCGACTTGCCCAAAACCAAGAAAGCGTTGGAGTTTCGCCTATCTTCGTCAAGGGTGACAATAAAATGTATTATACCTTATCCTAGCCTTTTTGGCAAGTGCTTATTTGGGGGAATATCGGCTAAAAAGCGGCGCGCATCCGCGCAATCCCGGGCAATTTGACTTTGCAATTCACTTAATCCTGAAAAGCGTTTTTCGGCGCGCAAATATTTGCCGAACCAAACCCGGATATTCTCTCCGTAAAGACAGATATCCACGTCAAAAAGATGCGCTTCCACCTGAGGTAATACTTCCCCGCCGATCGTCGGTCTCATGCCAAAATTGGCGACCCCGTCATAGGTGACGCCGTCATATTCGATCCTGGCTGCATAAACGCCCTGGGTCGGCGCAGCCTGATGGTCGCCGAGGCGAAAATTGGCGGTAGGAAAGCCGATACTGTGGCCGATACGGTTCCCGTAGATGACCTCCCCGTTCAAGACAAACCAATACCCCAACATCTCGTTGACCGCATCCAGGTCGCTCTTAGCCAGATGCGCGCGGATATTGGTGGCGCTGATCAAACCGTAATCACCTTCCACCGCGTCAACGATCGTGACCCCAATGCCCTGCGCTTTGCACAAGTTCTGTAAAAGAGCCGGCGTGCCCGCCCCGTGCGCGGCAAAGGTAAAATTATACCCGACCACGATATGTTCGGCCTTAAGTTTTTTCACGATAATTTCGTCGACAAACGCTTCGGGCGAACTATTCATGATCTTGCGATCAAAATCAAGGGTGACCACCTTGTCTATATCGAAGTTTTCCCGTAATAAAGCGATTTTCAATTTTTCGTCAGTCAGAAGGCAGGGCGCTTTGCCCCGGATCAAGGCCAGTGGATGCGGGTCAAAGGTCAGTACCGCGCTTTGGCTGCCCGTGATTGTTTTTTGTCGGTGTAACACCTCAAAAAGAGCCCGGTGGCCCAGATGCAAACCGTCAAAATTACCTATTGCGCAGGCCATTTCGTTTTTGGCTTCGATCAAAACCTTCTCCAATTTAACGATCCTTCCCTGCTTATTTTCGCGGATACGCCCCATCGCCAACAATCGGCCGGTTTCGTCTTCGACCCGGACCAGGCTATTGTCCGCCAGGTCACATTGACTGGAAATATCGTTGCCGTGGCTGATTCGGGTCATTTGGCTCTTGTCAACCGTGATTTTGGGGATAAAAGCGATCGCTTGGCTCATGGGAATAACGAAACTAAAATCGTCCCGCGCCGTCATTTCGCGTACTTCATCCAAGGTATAGGCATCTTCCAGATTAAAATCGCCTGTCTTTATCCGGTTCAGTGCGCAAAGATGGGCGGGTAAATCAAGTGCGCCGCCGATATCAAAGGCTAAAGAACGGATATACGTGCCCTGACCGCAGACCACTTTTATCCGGGCGTACGCGCGCGTTCCTGGGACGAACTCAAGTAAACTGATCGCGTATATCTCAACCTCGCGAGGGGTAAGCGTAAGCGCTTCTCCCCGTCGCGCCCGCTTATAAAGCGGCACGCCCCCCTGTTTGATTGCGGAGATCGCCGGGGGTATTTGCCTGATTTTACCGATGAAACCGGGGATAACCGCTTCTAATTTCTCTTTCGTAAGGGCGGAAGCATCGGCGACAGCCGTAACCACTCCTGCTGCATCATAGCTGTCGGTAGATTCGCCAAAGCAAATCTTGCCGATATAAGTTTTCTCCCGGCCCATGACCAATTCGCTTAAGCGGGTGGCTTTACCTATACATATTGGCAACACGCCTTGGGCTAATGGATCGAGGGTCCCACAATGACCGGTCTTAACACGCAAAAGCCGCTTAATAGCGGCCACGACATCTTGGGATGTTCCCCCAATATCTTTATTCAGGTTGATAAAGCCGTCTTCGCTCATTTTGCAAATATTTCCTTTGCCGCATTGATCACCCGCGGCATCACCTCAGCCAACGGGCCCTTTATTCGCGCACCGGATGCCAGCATATGCCCGCCCCCGCCTAAAGATTTAGCTAATCGGTTAACATTGACGCCATTGCGGGAACGTAAGCATACTTTAATAAAACCGTCATGTTCTTCAAAAAGAATTCCCATTTGCACTCCATGCGGCATCAGCATATAGCTGACGATATTGTAAAGATCCTCGCTACCGGCGCCAAAACGTTCCATTGTCGCTTTTTCAAGCGCGGCATAACAAAGCTTGCCCTCGCATTCCAACTGCATCGTGGTGCAGCAATATCCCTTTAGCCGAAGGTTGGCCATACTACAATCCTCAAAAAGGTGGATACGCACTTTTTCCATATCGACTTTGGGTAATAACTTCGCCGCCTGGTTCAGACACCGGGAAGTGGTATTCATATACCGGAAACAGGCCGTATCAGCGACAATACCGCTATATAGATTCATTGCCACTATCGGCTCGGGATCAATTCCCGCTTCTTCAATAATCGCGGCAACGATCTCCGCCGTCGCTGAGGCCTCCGGTTCCAACACTAGGTATTCCCCTTCGAAAAAACTCCCCATATGATGGTCTATGCAAAAAACCCTCCTGCCCGCCAAATACGGTTCCAGCCAAAAACCGGTTCGATGAAGCCCCCGGCCGTCCAACATTAATACCGCCTCGACCTCAATATCAATATCTTCGGGTTTGATAATTAAATCCAAACCGGGCAAATACTTGAGATTCTCGGGAATCGTGTCTGGAATAACCAGCCGCCAATTTTTACTTTCTCCATCAAACGCATGGTATACCGCCAGCATTGAACCCAAACAATCACCGTCCGGCTGCTCATGGCCGCAGATGAGCATATTATGCTGGTTTTTCAAAAACGCAATCATTTTTGCGTAATCCTTTTGCATAAAAACTCCTTATATATTGGTAAAATACCGTCGCTTATTCTTTATATGTGCCCTCGTCAAGTGGCGGTCTACCTTCCGCAGCTTTCGCGTCCGCAGCGATTTGCGCGTCGACCATTTTAATCATCCGCACCCCGTAGGCAATGGATTCGTCAACCTGAAAATACAGCTCCGGAACGATTCTTGTTTTAAGCCGCTTCCCCAGTTCTTTTCTGATATAGCCTTTGGCGCTTTCCAAAGCGGCCGCAACGCCTTTTTTATCTGCATCGTTGGCCAGCGGACTGATATAGATGCGCGCGGAACACCCGTCCGGGGCAATATCGACCGCGACTACGGAAACCATACCGAGCCGCGGGTCCTTGATTTCCCTATCCAAAATCATGGCGATCTCCTTTTGAAGTTCGCCCGCCAGTCTTTCTACCCTGTGATTTGCCATAATATATCTCCGTGCTTTTTAAGCCGATAACCAGACTTACAATTTCCTGGCTATTTCCTCCATCACATAGACCTCGAGTTCGTCGCCTTCTTTGATATCCTGAAAATTCTCCAAGCTAATTCCGCATTCAAATCCTTGCAAAACTTCCTTGGCGTCATCCTTAAAGCGACGAAGGCTGTCAACTTTATCTTCGGCGATAACCGCCCCGTCGCGAATCACTCTGACCAATGAATTACGGTTTACCTTACCGTTTGTCACATAGGAACCGGCGACCAAACCGATTTTCGGCACTCTGATAATCTGTCTAATCTCCACATGGCCGATGATATTTTCCTTGAATTCGGGCGTCAACAAGCCGCTCATCGCTAATTTTATATCTTCCAGCGCGTCGTAGATTACCCGGTACAGACGTATATCGACATTAGCGATTTCCGCCGCGCCCCGGGCAGCCGGCGGCGCAATAATGTTGAAACCCAATATAATCGCGTTGGAAGCGGAAGAGAGCATGACGTCGCTCTCGGAGACCGCTCCCACGCCGGAATGAATGACGTTGACCTTAACTTCGTCGGTATTGAGTTTGATTATACTTTGTACCAAGGCTTCGACCGATCCTTGGACGTCGGCTTTTACCACCAGGTTGAGTTCTTTGATCTCGCCCTCGGCGATTTGCTGGAAGAGATTATCCAAGCTGACTTTTGTCACCTTATGCAATTCTTCTTCGCGTTTTTTCACGCCCTGTTTTGCCGCGACTAAGCGGGCGTCCCGCTCGTCTTTGGCTACGATGAAAATCTCTCCCGCGGGAGGAACTTCCGAAAAACCCAATACCTCCACGGGCGTGGAAGGGCCGGCGGATTTCACCTTGCGCCCTTTATCATCGTGCATCGCGCGTACCTTACCAAAAGCGGCGCTGGCCAAAATAATATCGCCTTCCTTTAAAGTACCTTTTTGCACCAACAAAGTCGCTACGGGACCCCGGTTTTTATCGAGTTTCGCCTCAATCACCGCACCGCGGGCCTGCCGTTCAAAGTTGGCCTTGAATTCCGCAACTTCGGCAACGAGGAGAATCATTTCCAACAGTCCTTCTAAATTGACTCTGGCCTTTGCAGATACCTCCACCATAATGGTATCGCCGCCCCATTCCTCGGCTACCAGCCCGTATTCGGTCAGTTCCTGTTTTACCCGACCGGGATCAGCGCCCTCTTTATCGATCTTGTTGATCGCGATGATAATCGGCACCCCGGCGGCCTTGGAATGATTGATTGCCTCCACGGTCTGTGGCATCACTCCGTCGTCGGCCGCCACTACGATGATGGCGATATCCGTCATATTGGCGCCGCGTGCGCGCATAGCGGTAAAGGCCTCGTGTCCCGGTGTATCCAAAAAGGTAATTCTTTTACCCTTAATCTCTACCTGATAAGCGCCGATATGCTGAGTAATCCCCCCCGCTTCCCCGGATACCACATTAGTATGGCGGATCGCGTCTAAAAGGGAAGTCTTACCATGATCGACATGACCCATGATGGTAACGACCGGCGGACGCTCGCGCAGATCGCCTTCCTCGTCGATTAAGTCTTCCATAATTTCCGCGGCACGGTCGGCACGGACTTCAACGATAACCCCGAACTCGTCGGCCAAAAGAATAGCGGTTTCCGCGTCCAGCTCCTGGTTGATCGTGGCCAGGATACCCATACCCAGAAGCTTTTTGATGATTTCCCCGGCTGTTTTGCTCATCGTCTTAGCTAGTTCGCCCAGGATAACGGTTTCGCCGATGATGATCTTTTTCGGCATAACCGGCGGCATAATCGCTTTGGCCTCTTTTTTGCTCTTATAATCCCTTCGTCCTTTACCTTTGTTCTTACCGAAATTACGGCTGCGGATATTTTCCTCTTCGGAATTCCGTTCGAATACCAAATCCTTAACAAATACTTTTTTATTAGGTCGCTTTACCGCAGGTTTGGCCTCAGGTGTAAAGCTGGTCTCTCCGTCTTTTACCGGCTTATTGCCCTGAGTTTTATCTCCTTTGGCTTTGGTAAATGCAGGCTTGCCCCCTTTGGGTCTATCTCCCTGGGGTCTGTCGCCCTGGGGTCTGTCGCCCTGGGGTCTGTCGCCCTGGGGTCTGTCGCTCTGGGGCCTGTTACTCTGGGGCCTATTCTCTTTTGACCTGTCAGTTTGGGATTTATCGTAGGGCGGTTTATTTCTTTGCGGTCTCTCGCCTCTGGGTTCATCTTTTTTAATCTGGCCGCTTTGGGGACGAGCGTCTTGGGAATGCGTTGGCTTTCCGCTCCCATCATGATTTTTGTTTTCCGTCCTTTTACTTGTATTGATAACTTCAGTCTTATCCCCGGTTTTTGTAGTAGTCTTTTCCCGAAGAGCCTTTTCCGCAATATCCGAGACATTCTTAGTATCCTTGGCTTTCTCGGTTTTATCCTCATCATCGGGCGTTTTTTTAACTGCCGCTTCCAAAGATGCATCGTCGACAACGGATAGGTCGGCTTCTTCCTTGCCCCGTTTAGCCGCCGGGGCTGTTTCGCTCTGATCGGGCGATTGTTCCGCTTTTTTCTTCGGCGAAATCTGTTCTCCCGAAGCGACGGTTTCATTCGTTTCTTTTGCAGGCGCTATATCGATAACTGGAGTCGGAGAATCGGCGACGGTCTCCTTGGATATATTTTCTTCATCTTGAAGGGCGTTTTGTTCCTGCGCGATTACCGCCTTGGGAATACGTTTTATCCGCGGAACAAAATCATCAGAGGAGCCCTGCTGTTTTTCCTTCTCCCCTGCCGCAAAACTGCCACGGATCATGTCGGCATCTTTAACGCTGATGGTACTCATATGCGTTTTTGCCTCGATACCCAGTTTATTCAGTTTGCGAATTATCTCCTTGCTTTCCACGGATAATTCCTTTGCCAATTCATAAATCTTAATTCTCGCCAAACCTACCACTCCTTATCGATCGGATAAAAACCATATATTTTATTAAAATTCCATAACCTTTTTTATTGCCTCTGCAAAGCCTTTATCTAATACAGCCACTGCTCCGCGTCTGCTCTTACCCACAATCAGCCCTAAATTGATTTTATCCGGCCAATTGAGAATATCAACCCCTTTATCTTCAGCAAGCCTGTTCAGTTCATCTTTGACCTTTGACGAAGCGTCGTCCGCCACAACCAATAATTCCGCTTTATTTTTCCCCAAAGCGTCTTTAACTATATTATCGCCAGCAGCAATCCGACCGGCCCTCTGGGCGATGCCCAGATATCCCGCGATCTTTTTTCGTTGCGCATCGTTTGGTTCATTCATGTTTGGACATCCTTACTATATACCCTTCAAGCTCGATCCATAATTGTTCGGGTATCGTTCCTTTGAGCGCCCGCTCAAGAGAACGCTGCTTTTTCGCTTTTTTAAGGCATTCGGGATTTTGGCAAAGATAGGCGCCTCTCCCAGATTTTTTCCCGCCGGGGTCAAGACTGATCATCCCTTGCGGATCCCGTACCAGACGAACCAATTCTTTTTTGGCCTTCATTTCCCGGCAAACCGCGCACATCCGCTCGGGCTGCTTTTTCATCGCTATTCCTGCACCTCTTCTATCAAAGCATCGTTATCGCTCTCATCTTTTGCCTCAATAATGCTATTATCATCGGTCAGCTCGTCAAAATATTCGTCTTGATCATCGCCGTCCGCTTCGATCTCTGCCATTTGGCTTTCGCTCTTAATATCGATCTTCCAGCCGGTAAGCCGGGCCGCTAAACGGGCGTTTTGGCCTTCCTTGCCGATTGCTAAAGAAAGCTGAAAATCGGGAACCACCACCCGGGTGTATTTATCTTCTTCATCGATTTCCACAGAAATCGCTTTGGCCGGAGACAAGGCATTGCTGACATAAATGGCGGGGTTTTCATCCCAACGGATGATCTCGATTTTTTCCCCGTCCAACTCGTTGACGATTGCCTGCACCCGCATGCCCTTCGCGCCGACGCATGCGCCCACCGGATCGACATTGCTGTTTTTACTGTATACCGCAATCTTGGAACGCCAGCCTGGCTCGCGTACCACTGATTTGATCTCTACCGTGCCGTCATGAATTTCCGGAACTTCCCGCTCAAAAAGACGCTTCAACAGCCCCGGGTGAGTGCGGGAAACCATGATCTGCGGACCCTTGGTCGTCTTGCGGACTTCCATGATATAGACCTTAAGCCGGTTGCCCTGACGATAATTTTCCCTTGGTATCTGCTCGGACGGCGCCAAAAGCGCCTCAGTTTTGCCTAAATCCAAAAAAACATTTTTTCCTTCGGTACGCAAAACCGTAGCGGTGATAATATCATCTTTACGGGTAGCGTACTGATCGTATACCATATTGCGCTCGGCCTCGCGAATCCTTTGTACGACGACGTGCTTGGCGGTCTGAGCGGCGATCCGGCCAAAGCTCCTGGGCGTAACTTCGGATTCAAAGACGTCGCCAATTTCGAACTCCGGGTCGTATTGTCTCGCCTCGGTCAAAGACATTTGTAATGCCGGGTCCGTTAAGTCCTCTACCACATCTTTTCGGTAGATGACATGGATTTCTCCGGTATTTCTATTGATTTCCACCCGCACATTCTGGGAGGAACCGTAATGCTTTTTATATGCGGAAATCAGCGCCGCTTCAATTGCCTCAATAAGCACATCCATTTTGATTCCGCGTTCTTTTTCTAAATCCTTAAGGGCTTCAATGAATTCAATATTCATCTTCGTACTCTCCTTACCACTTATTAAATTGTATGCGGGGTTTATAGATCAGCGATCAAATTCGCTTTTGCCACTTCTTCAAGCAAAAAAGTTATTTCATCACCGTCTGTTTGTAAAAACAGACGATTTTCTTCAAGCCCGCGTAAGACGCCCCGGAATTCTTTGACCCCGTTACGGGGCGCATAAAGCCGCACCATAATTTCCTGGCCCGCGTAGCGTTTAAAGTCTCTTTCTCTTTTAAGGGGCCGTTCCAGACCCGGGGAACTCACTTCTAAATAATAACTTTGTTTGATCGGATCGGCAATATCCAAAACTTGGCTGATTTTTTCGCTGACTTGCTCGCAAAGCGCGTGATCCACCGCCGGCTCCCTGTCAATAAAAATACGCAGATACCAGTTCCCGTTCTCCAGAAGATATTCCACATCGATCAGCTCTCCGCCGCATTCATAGCAAAGGGGCTCTGCCAAGGCCCATATATCTTTCTCTATTTTATTGTAATCAATGATAAATCCCTTTTTCTTAACCATATTCCAAACCCTTCAACTTAAAAGAAAAAGTGGGAAATATCCCCACTTTCCTACAAGCAACATCTCTAACAATCGTATTTTATCATAAGGATTAGAAAAATGCAAGCATTAAAAGGTATGATAAAATAAATGCTGAGTAAAGGTCTGACCGATTATTATTTTTAAGCTGTAAATATTTTAAAAAAAACTTTAAAAAAAATGTATTGAATCGGGCTCCGGGTAGAAACGGGATAAATGCCGGCAAATACTGGACATGAGAATAAAGGAGATATATAATAGAATTTGCTTCACGGACAATTACTAAGGGAGGGCTATTCATGTTAACCGCAGTCACCGGAATCAATTGGGGCGATGAAGGAAAAGGAAGAATGGTGGACATGCTCGCAGAAGAGCAGGATATCGTGGTGCGATATCAGGGGGGCAACAACGCGGGTCATACCGTCGTCAATGATCTGGGGAAATTTATTCTTAATCTTTTACCCTCCGGCATCCTCCGCCCTAAAATCGTTAATGTCATGGGCACCGGGATGGCGATTGATTTGGCCCATTTAGCCGGCGAACTTGGACGCCTCCTGGAGGCGGGCGTGGACGTCAGCCCCGAAAACCTTAAAATTAGCGACAAAGCTATTATCTGCATGCCTTATAATGTCGCGCACGATTGCCTGGAAGAAAGCCGGTTGGCCGATGCCAAATTCGGCTCAACCCGTCGCGGCATCGCGCCCATTTACGGGGATAAATATCTGAAAAAAGCACTGCGAATGGGCGATTTACTCAGTACCCAATATATGGAAAATAGACTCGAAGGCATTTTGGAATGGAAAAATCTCACCATCAACGGCGTCTATCATAGCGCGCCCTATACGCTTGACGAAATGATGGAATGGTTGGAAAAATACGGCAATCCGATCCTGCCCTATATTTGTGATACCGGCGCTTATTTGCGTAAGGCTGCCGCCGCTGATAAAAGGATCATGTTCGAAGCGCAACTTGGTGCGCTCCGTGATATTGATTTTGGCACCTACCCCTTTACCAGCAGCTCTTCCACCATCGCCGCTTATGCGCCGGTAGGCGCAGGTGTGCCCGGCCTTAAACTGGATCGGGTCATCGGCGTCATGAAAGCCTATTCCACATGCGTGGGCGAGGGCCCGTTTACGGCGGAAATGTTTGGAGAAGAAGCAGAGGCCCTGCGCGCGGCAGGCAGGGAATACGGCGCCGCGACCGGTCGGCCAAGAAGAGTCGGCGGCTTTGACATCGTCGCTTCCCGTTACGGGGTATTGATGCAGGGCGCCGACGAACTGGCTCTCACGAAGTTGGACGTACTTTCTTATCTGGATAAAATCCCGGTATGTGTCGCCTATGAAATAAACGGCGAGCGGATTCACGATTTTCCGGTGGGAGATACGCTCCAAAAAACCAAACCGGTGATCGAATACGTCCCCGGATGGCAAAGCGACATCAACCGTTGCCGCAACTTGGGTGAGCTGCCCAAAGAAGCCAGAGAATATATCGCAACGCTCGAAGAGGCCATGAATTGCCCCATCACCTATATCTCCGTCGGCGCCAAGCGGGAAGAGATCATTCTTAAACCTAAACACTAATCCCCGCTACGTCTCAAATATTGTGTTTAAAAAAGCGATTGCTTATATAAGCAATCGCTCTTTTCTAATTTAAAGTTTAGCTTTACCTTTTTTCTTTCTTTGTTCCGGCGGCTTTTTATATTGGGGGGTTTTTTCTTGAATCTTTGCCACATCAACAAGCGGTTTTTTGCGGATAAAATATAAAGCCGCCAAACCTAAGCCTATGCCCAATAAAGAAATCAACTGGGCTACCCGAAGTTCGCCGAGCATCAGGCTATCTGTTCGCAACCCTTCGATGAAAAAACGGGCTAAAGAGTAAAAGATCAGATAATAGGAAAACACCGCGCCGACACGATGCGGCTTGCGAATAAACCAGATCAGAAAAATAAAGAGCGCAAAATCCCATATCGATTCATATAAAAAAGTAGGGTGGTGATACGCGCCGTCAACATAGACCTGCAAGGGAACCCAACTCCAAAAGGAGCCTGGTTCAATCACGCTCCCATAGGCTTCGTGGTTGGCAAAATTACCCCAGCGGCCGATGGCCTGTCCTAGAATCAAAGACGGTATGAGAATATCAGTCCAGCGGAAAAAATCGAGCTTTTTACCCCGGCAATAGAAGACCAATACCAGAATACCTGCGATCACGCCGCCGTGAATGGCCAGGCCGCCCTTCCAAATCGTAAAAATCTGGCCGGGATTAGCCGCATACCAATCCCAGTTGAAGAGCACATAATAAAGCCGCGCCCCGATGACGGCCAAAGGAATGATTAAAAGAAGAATATTAAAAAGATGGTCCGGATTCTCGTGCTGACGGATCGCTTCGCGGTAAGCGAGGTAAATACCCAAAGCCATCCCGCAGCTAATCAAAATTCCATACCATCGGACGGTAAGAGGCCCCACAGAAAACGCCACCGCCGCATTTAATAACTGACCGATATCCATACTTGCTCCTCGTCCACAATAAACCGATTTCAGCAATATTATATCATAAACGGAGAGAAAAACCATGACATTAGCGGAAAATCTTTATCAAGAAATTCTAAAATTATGGCAATAACTATCAATTTCAATGAAATATCGCTCAGCGACAAACCGGTTTTTAATGCGTATTTACGCGGACGACGCCGTGAGCTAATCACCTATTGTTTTACAAACTTTTATCTATGGCGGAATTGGGACCCTTTCACCTGGGCTAAAGTAGACAACGCCCTGGTGGTCAAAAGCGGTCCGCCGGAGCTAGAGACGATATGCGTACCCATTGCCTCAGAAGACCGGGCGGTCCTCGATGCCACCGAAACCATGATCGATTGGTTTGCCAGCCGACACCGCGATTTTAAAATGAGTGAAGTCTCCGCCGCGGATATCGTTTTTTTTGAACGCTATTGGCCGGGCCGTTTTAGTGTGAAAGAGGATCCCGGAGAGGCGAATTATATTTATTTTCAAAACGCTTTGGCAACGCTTCCGGGGAAAAAATATCATGCCAAACGCAATTACCTTCATCGTTTCGAAAAAAAATATCCCAAATACCGTCTTGTTCCCCTGGTAGAAACAATGATTGACCGATGTAGGGCACAGTTGGCCGATTGGAACCGTCGTCATGATATGGATGATTTCGACCTGGCGCAGGAATACCGGGGCAATACTGACGCCCTGGATCATCTGACAAAATTAGATTGCAACGGCGCGGCGCTGCTCATCGAGGATAAAGTGGTTGCCTTTGCCGTGGGAGAGCCCTTGAACGCCGACACCTACTGCATCCATATCGAAAAAGGAGACATAACGATAACCGGCGTCTACCAAGCGATCAATTATTTTTATACCCGCGAATATACCGAAGGATATACCTATATTAACCGGGCGGAGGATATGGGAAAGCCGGGTCTGATTCGCGCCAAAAGAAGCTATCATCCATGCCGCATGGAAAAAAAATATTGCCTGAGGCTAAGATAATGTTTACCATCGCATATGCTACGCCAAAAGATACCGCCGCGGTAATGGCACTTTGGGGAGCGGCTTTTGGCGTCGACGAACCCTATTTCAGTTGGTACTTTAATAACGTCTATCAGGCGGATCGGACGCTTTGCCTGTTTTCAGACAATATCATGGCGGCAAGCCTTCAATACGCACCGTATACCCTGCGCCTCCATGGAGAAGAGCTGGACATTGCCTACCTTGTGGGCGTTTGTACCGGGCAAGCGTATCAAGGGCGCGGCTTTGCGCATGCCTTGATCAACGATATCATCCGCGATCTGCGAAGGACCTACCGGTTACTGATGTTATCTACAGATATCCCCGATTTTTACCGGCCCTTCGGCTTTATCCATTGCTATTATCTACGCCGCCACACCCTACGGGCAAACCCCTGTCCGGATATCATGCGCCAATGGGATATCGGTTTATTGACCGAAGCAGAGCTCGACCATTGCGCGCGTATCTATCAAAAAATGACCACAGACCTCGACGGTTATATCATCCGTAGCAAGACGGGATGGCGGCACTTTTTTGAGGACTTTCTTGGCGACGGAGGATCGCTCTATCTCAACCCGGACGCATATTTACTTTGGCTGATTGAAGACGGCGTGTGTAAAATCAAAGAAATCGGTTACGCCGATGGAAATGCCTTATATAAAGCCTTGGATTTAGCAAAGCATATCGCCGCGACCAGGGGGTTTAGTGCCATCGTCTGGGATGCTCCTCTTGCAGCCCCTTTAGCCATAACTAATACGACCGTGTTACCGCATGTGATGGTATTATCCTGTGAAGCCGTCGGCCACGCGGCGGAAATTGCCGAACAAACAAAGAAGCGCTTCGGTAACCCCAAAAATCTTTGGGTCAACGAGATAACATAAAAATAGGCATGTCGCTATGTATCGCAACAAAACAACTCCCCTTCATCAGGGGAGTTTTATGTTTATCAGATGATATTATCGTTGACGCCTTCTCCGGCACGATTTTATTCTTCAATATTGATATCGCCGTCTTCGGGTAATTTAACGTCCACGATGGATACGACTTCTTCACCGTCCTTAACCATGCCCAGTTTTTCCCGGGCCATCCTTTCCAAATAGGCGTCGTTATTAAGCAAATCCTTCTTTGCCAATTGAATATCATAGTCCGCCTGGGCGATCTCCAGTTGCTCCTGATAATAATCTGCCTCGCGCTGCAGTTCCACATACTGTTTGATCTGACCGCCAATACGCAGGCAAAAGAAAAACACAACGACTAAGGCCAATAAATTCAACCAGCGAAATGATTTTTTAATTTTGCCGCGCCGCTTCGACTTATTGGTCATTATCATCTTCCCCGCTCTCATGAAGGGCCAGTATCTCACCGGGGAGAACGATGACTGTCTCATAACCTTTACCCCTGGCCCGGTTATACAAGGTCGCCACCGTACTCTCGGCTAAATGTAGCCGCCTGGCAATTTCCGCCGCCGAAACGCCGCTTTCCTTAAGCACAACAACCTGTTTTTCCCGAAAACTTAAGTTTTGGGCATTACGGATCTCTATTTTCATTGGCTTGTCCTTGTTAATCTCGAAAGAAACTTTTGCGACTTATCCACATTATACCATAACTTGTGTACAAATCAAGTACAAAATTGCTAATAAATTACAATTCTTTTTCCTCTTTTTTCTTTCGACGGACAAATAATTTGCCAAGAATGCTCTTTGTCTTTTGTTTGATGGCACCGGTTTTTTTATTAAGAATGTTTTTAAACCTCTGAAAAAATGATCCGGTTTTTTTATATAGGCGTAGAGATATCCGCGCCCCGTCTTCAACCAGTTTACCGCTAGGATTCTTGTTTTTTTTCTTCGCGGCGTTAATCCGGAATTTAGGTAAAAGAGATTTTAGGCGGTCAAACGCATGGCCCAACCGTTTACTGAATATGCCGAAATAAATCGCAAGGCCTACGCCGAACCAGATAAATACCAATAGACGAAGCGACCCGTCCGTACAGGAAAACCAAAATACCAACCAGGCGCAGATAAGAAAGAGGGCGAAGAGCGCGTCCCCTTTGAGATATGCAAAAGCGTGTAACCGCCTTTTCCCCCCGCCATAACAAAGCTTTTGGTAGAGATCAAAAGCCAGCCCGCCGAAAGCGCCCGCCAGGAGGGCCGCCGACATCTGGCTTATCTGATTCAGCAATAATATGTTTTCGCTCATCTATTTGAGGAGGCGGGATATCGCCTTTTTACTCCTATGCCGTAGTTTTTTTTCTTCGCGGCTTTGACAATAGGCAAAAGCATTGACCGTTCCGTTAATGCTTATTTTCCCCTCATCCAAATCCAGCGCGGCGATTTTCAGGTCCTCCCCTTCGATATCTATCCCCCCAAAAATCCCGGATAGTTCTATTCGCGACTCGTCGAAACTATCGACATTGGTCACGCCATTTAGCATTAATGACGTTCTTTCATCAATAATCAGCCGATGTCTGTTATCCGTCATAATTCCACCCCCTTTTTTATCATGATATGCCGCGTCAAAGAAAAATAGGCGCAAAAAAACAGCGCTTGGACAAAAGCGCTGTTTTTATTGCTCCGGTAAGTTTAAGCCATACGTTTAGCGGTTATCGCTCAAACCGGCAGTTATAATTCCAATCCTAAATCTTCATAAGCTTCACGTCGCGAGAGTTTAACTTTTCCGGTGGCTGTGTCTATGGCAATACATTTTACGTACATGGTATCGCCTTCGGCGCAGACGTCTTCAACCTTTGCCACACGTTTATTGGAAAGCTGGCTGATATGCACCATGCCGTCCTTGCCGGCGTTGCCGAGCACGCCGGGAATGATCTCCACAAAAGCGCCGAATTCCATAATTTTAACCACTTTGCCTTTATAGATTTGGCCCACAACCGGGTCGGCGACAATGGTTTCGATAATCTGTTGCGCTTTTTCGCCCATGGTCCCGTCCACACTGGAAATGAAGACTCTGCCGTCATCCTCGATATCGATATCGGCGCCTGTAATCTCCACGATCTTTTTGATTATTTTACCGCCGCTACCAATCACTTCGCGGATCTTATCCGGATGGATCTGAATGGTGATAATCCGGGGAGCGTAAACGCTAAGCTGAGCTCTGGGCTCTGCGATGCATTCCAGCATCTTACCCATGATAAACATCCGTCCCTCTCTGGCTTGCGCCAAAGCTTGGGTAAGGATATCTCTGCCGATACCGGCGATCTTGATATCCATTTGAATCGCGGTGACGCCTTTTTCCGTACCTGCCACCTTAAAGTCCATATCGCCGAGAAAATCCTCCATACCCTGAATATCGGTAAGAATGGTGATATCGTCGCCTTCCTTTATCAGGCCCATCGCACAACCGGAAACCGGAGCGGTAATGGGTACGCCGGCATCCATCAAGGAAAGCGTGGAACCGCAGACGCTGCCCATAGAAGTGGAGCCGTTGGATTCGATCGCCTCGGAAACCAGCCGGAGCGCATAGGGGAAATCCTCTTCATCAGGAATAACCGGAATCAACGCCCGCTCCGCCAAAGCGCCGTGACCAATCTCCCGACGTCCGGGGCCGCGCATCGGTCTGGCTTCTCCTACGGAATAGGGCGGAAAATTATACTGGTGTATATACCGCTTTGAAGTCTCGGGCGCAATACCATCCAAGGTCTGTCCTTGGGAAACCATACCCATGGTCAGCGCGTTCATAATCTGGGTCTGCCCGCGGGTGAAAAGAGAGGAACCGTGGGTACGCGCCAGAATGCCCACTTCGCAGGAAATGGGACGGATTTCGGTCGTCTTGCGGCCGTCGATACGAATTTTATCTTTGGCGATCAAAGAGCGCATGGTTTCTTTTTCAATTGTATAAAGGACCTCACTGATCATGACTGCCTGTTCCGGGAATTGCTCGGCCAATTTTTCCTGAACGGAATTATTGATTTGGCCAAACATCTCCTCCCGCGTCGCCTTGTCGATACGCTCTGCCGAGCATTTTTTCATTGCCTCGCGGAAAGTATCGCCGGCCTCGGCCCTTACCGCCGCCTCAAGCTCGGGATCCGGTTGCGGCTTGACGAATTCCATCTTCTCTTTAGCCAACCCCATTCCAAGCGCCTCGGCCCGGAATTCATTAATCATGGCGACAATTTTCTTAATCTCCTCGTGGGCGAACATGATCCCCTCCAGGACGACTTCTTCGGATATTTCATTAGCGCCGGCTTCCACCATCATCACTGCCTCGGCGGTACCCGCTACGCTCAAATGCATCTGCGAGATTTCTTCTTCTTCTAAGGTTGGATTAATAACGAATTTATTATCGATCATGCCGATAGTAATCCCGGCAATCGGTCCGTTAAAAGGTATTTTTGAAATGGTCACGGCAGCGGAAGCGCCGATCATCGCCGTCATATCCGGAGGATTGTCCTGATCCACGCTCATTACCGTGGTGACCACCTGCACGTCGTTTCGGAAACCCTTGGGGAAAAGGGGACGAAGGGGTCTATCAATAAGCCGGGAAGAAAGGGTGGCCTTCTCGCTGGGGCGGCCTTCACGTTTAATAAAACCGCCGGGGATTCTACCCACCGAATACATTTTCTCTTCATACTCAACCTGCAAGGGGAAAAAATCAATTCCCTGCCGTGGTTGCCCGCTCATCGTGGCACAGGCTAAAACCATAGTATCCCCGTAGGTGGTAAACACAGCGCCGCCGGCCTGTTTCGCCATACGGCCAGTCTCTAAGGTCAGGGTACGTCCCCCCACCTCGATACTCTTTCTTAAAACATCTGGCATTTTCTTACCTCCATTTTTCTTTTCACTTTTCATTTTAACCATTATTATTTCGGTAAACTTAATAATTATCCTTTTTACGTAGTCCGGATAACATATTTATTAGCCCGAATCGCTACGGATAGCTATCCGGGCTTAATATACTCTTTTCTCTTTACTTTTTGCACTCTCCCAATATCGTATACGCTTACATTTTCTGCGTTAAAGATTAGCCTGTTCAAAAACACACGTCATATGATATAATAGATTAGAGTAATTAATCGTTGAAAAGGGAGCAAATCGGATGAATCAGCAAAACATGCCGATCGCTGTATTTGATTCAGGATTGGGCGGCATCAGCGTCTTAAAGGAACTTGTCCGGCTGATGCCCCGGGAAAACTATATATATTACGGCGATTCCAAAAACGCGCCCTACGGGACAAAAAGCATTCGGGAAGTGTGCGATTTGACCCTTGCCAATATCGATTTTTTAATCAAAAAAAAGACGGCCAAAGCCATTGTAGTCGCCTGCAATACCGCAACCTCTGCCGCTGTGGCCATCTTGCGTGAAACCCACCCCTTTATGCCGATAATAGGGATAGAGCCCGCTATAAAGCCCGCCGTTATGGAAAAGCTCCATGGCCGAATCTTGGTCCTAGCTACGGAAATGACCCTTCGGGAACAAAAGTTCAGCCTTTTAGTGGAGAAATACCGGGATTGCGGTGAAATCATTACTCTAGCCGCCCCGGGTATCGTAGAATTGGTGGAAAAAGGGCTCACCGAAGGACCGGAACTTGACCATTACCTGGAAAAGCTTCTGGAGCCCTACCGGCAGCAGCCCATCGACGCGATTGTCCTCGGTTGTACCCATTTTCCTTTTGTCAATGGCGGTATCAGAAAAACGCTGGGGTATGACGTGACTATATACGACGGGTCCTTAGGAACCGCCAAGGAAGCCGAACGGCAATTGATCCTCCGAGACTTAGCTAACCCTGACGGCAACCCGGGAAAGATTGAATTTTTCAACAGCCGCGGGGATAGGAAAATTCTTGTTTTATGTGAAAAACTCCTGCATGCTTAAACGTAATCATATGCTTACCAAGTAGCTTGCCCGGGCCCTATCCTTCCGCCGCGCTCTTCCCCGCCACAAATCCGCTGCTCCAAGCGGCTTGTAAATTATACCCGCCGGTCAACCCGTCGATATCCATCACCTCGCCAGCAAAATAAAGTCCGCTCGCGATTTTCGAGCCCATTGTTTTGGGGTCGATTTCTTTTATGCATATCCCGCCCGCGGTTACTATTGCCTCGTCGATCGGGCGGGGCCCTTTTATCGTCAAGGGCAACGCTTTAAACAGCGTCTGGATTTTCGTTCTCTCTTCGCGGGTAAGTTGGTTCACAGGTTTGTGTCCGTCGATACCCGCCAAACTGACAAAAACGGGAATCAGGGATGCCGGCAACAACTCGTCTAAACTATTAATAAGATGCTTACGGGTAAACTTCTGAAAATTGCGGAGCAGACGCGCGTTCAATTGCTGATCGTCGAGTGCGGGTTTCAGGTCGATCAGCGCCGACAAGCCTCGACCGGAATTCGGGGCGGCGGTAACAATATTGGAAAGGCTGAGCACAATCGGCCCGGAGATGCCAAAATGGGTAAAAAGCATTTCGCCAAACGCTTTATCCAAAATCTTGGCATGATCGCAAATTTGCATTTCCACGTTTTTTAACGATAATCCGGAAACTTCGGCCGGCCAGGTTTCCAGGGTTTCCAATGGCACCAACGAAGGCCGCGGCGGAATGATCGTATGCCCTGCCTCCATGGCTAAAGCATATCCATCCCCGGTAGACCCCGTGGCCGGATAAGTGACGCCGCCGGTGGCGACAATCACCGCGTCCGCCGGATGTAGTTCACCCGAATACGCATAAACACCGCAGGCCTTCCCCTGCCGCAGGCACAGGCGCTTGGCGCGCATATGATATTTCACCTCTACCCCGGCTCTCTCCAATACCAGACCCAGCGTGTCCACTACCTCGTGGGCATCGTCGGAGCAGGGAAAAACCCTTCTTCCCCGTTCCGTTTTTAAAGACAAACCACGGGAAGTAAAAAAGTTACAGGTATCTTCCGCAGAAAACCGGGAAAATGCGCCATAGAGAAAAGCGCCGTTGCCGGGAATGTTTTTTACCAGATCCCCAATATCGGCCAGATTGGTGATATTGCACCGGCCTTTGCCGGTGATAGTCAGTTTTTTGCCTAAATTGTTATTGCGTTCCCACAGGGCTGCCTCTGCCCCGGCTTCAGCTGCCATAAGCGCCGCCATGGTTCCGGCGGGGCCGCCGCCGATCACGATGATCCTTTTCAATATTCTATCCCTCTTCTGGCTTGAACGCCTTTTTGATACGGATGCTTCAGTTCTTTCATCTCTGTAACCAGATCCGCAAGATCCAGAAACGTTGGGGACGCATTGCGGCCGGTAAGAACCAATTCCTGGTCCGGCCTTTTGCTTGATATAAGAATTAAGGCATCCCTCTCGCTGACCAAATCGAAATAGATCGCGTTAAAAAACTCGTCCAAGATAAGAAGATCAACACTTCGATCCGCCATCAGTTCCTCAGTTTTCCCCATTGCCTCGCGCACACAGTTCAAGTCTTCATCTTGCAAAGATTCACCTTTTGTGAACCATTTGTTGCCGCCAAAAGAATAAACGTCAATCAAAGGTTGGGCGGTAAACGCTTTTATTTCGCCGTACCCCTCGCCGTTTTTCATAAACTGGACGATAGCGGTACGCAACCCCCAACCGGCGGCCCGCAGGCTCAAGCCGAAGGCGGCGGTGCTTTTTCCTTTGCCCCCGCCGGTATATATCTGAATAAGTCCGGTTTCTTTCATTGAGTATCGCCTGCTTTCATTACGATAATTCCTTAAGCCGTCGTATCTCTTCGCCGTTAAGCTCACGCCATTGCCCGGGCTTAAGCCCGTTTAAATCAAGAAACGCAACAGCGGCGCGGCGTAAATGTTTTACCGGATATCCGACGGCTTCGAGCATACGCCGCACCTGCCGGTTACGTCCTTCATGAATTTTTATTTCCAGCAAGGCCCCCGCTTCCTTTCTTTTAAGTAGACGCGCTTCCGCAGGCGCGGTCAAGCCGTCCGCAAGCCTGATTCCTTGTTGTAATCTTTCCAAAACCTGCTTGTCCGGTACGCCTTCCACTTCGGCCAAATACGTCTTTTGCACCTGATGAGAAGGATGAAGTAGCTTATGGGTTAATTCGCCGTCATTGGTCAACAATAGCAAGCCCGAAGTAAGATAATCGAGCCGACCTACCGGATAAACCCGCTCTTCCACCCCGTGGAGCAGATCCAATACGGTTCTGCGTTCCCGCTCGTCATGGGCGGAACAGATATATCCCGCCGGTTTAAAAAGGAGAATATATCTCCGTCGCGGCGCGGCGGTGTCAAGCGGTAGACCGTCAATGGTCAACCTGTCTTTTTGGGGGTCAATTTTCACCCCCATGGTATCAACCGGCATATCGTTAATCCGGATCCTGCCCTCGACGATCATTTTTTCCACCGCGCGGCGGGAAGCGACGCCCTGATTGGCCAGATATTTTTGCAAACGTATCTTTTCATTATCCATGTCCACTATTATAACATAAATAAAACGGCAGGAAAAACTTTCGCTATGCAGAAAACTACTAAATAATAGTTTTTTCTATATAATTCGACAGGAGCGTATTGATGCCCACAAGAAAAAGCTTCAGGCAAACATACCGGTTGTTCCCGATTATTGTCGGCAGTTTTATTATTTTTGCGCTTATTTGCGGTCTATTCATCCTTGTCTGGAGCGCCATCGCTTTTTTAAGTAAGACGGATATCGCCGCAGCGGAAGGTATACCGGTATTTATCTGGCTGGTTTCCCTTTTTCTGGCTGCCGGTATCATGACGCTATTTACCCGGGGCGGGACGGTTTTCCCCGCGCTTTTCCTTGCCCTGATTACAGTTATCATCAGTTGTTTTCTGACCAGCGAAGGCGTCTTGAGCTTCGGCGGCGTTATGGTTAAGCTGGGCTATTCCCTTCTCTTTTCTATTTTGGGATTCTCCTTTGCCAAGTTATTTTTAATTTTACGGCGTTCACGTATCATAAAATCGCTGCGAAGAAAAGCATACATGAAGGATCCTTCCCTGTTTTTCGAAGAGACGGAGCGATGTGGGGAAATGGATCTCCAGCTTCCCGACAACAGCGATTTCAACGAATATAAAAACTAGATTAAAACTATTCGCCTTAATTTGATCAATAAAAAAGAAGTCCTCCCCGCTTGGAGAGAACTTCTTTTTATTTTATTTAAGCGAATATATTTTGGAATATTTTTCCTCAAGATAATCAACATAATAGCGCGGGTCGAACAGACCGCCACAAGCATATTCCACCGTCTCCGCCGGTAGGCGCATTTTACCGTGCCGATGCACTTTTTCTTTTAACCAAGCGGTAATGGGCTGTAAATTTCCCCGGGCGACATTGCTCCAAACATCGATCTCCTTTTCCATGGCGGCAAGCATTTGCGCGCCGTAGGCGCTGCCTAGGGCATAGGAAGGAAAATAACCGATATTTCCCCCGGACCAATGGCTGTCCTGAAGAACGCCCCGCTTATCGTCCGGCACCTCGACACCCAAGTATTCTTGATACAGGCGGTTCCATTCGCGGGGTAAATCGGCCACGCTCAGATCTCCTCCGATCAGGGCCTTTTCTAATTCGTAGCGGATCATGATATGGAAAGGATAGGTCAGCTCATCCGCATCGGTACGAATCAGGGACGGTTCAACCCGGTTGACCGCCCGATAAAACTGATACGGATCGGCCTCGGCAAAGTTCACCGGGAAAAGTTCGACCAGTTTGGGTAGAAGAAAATGGATAAAAGCCTCGGAGCGACCGATAATATTTTCATAAAAGCGGGACTGGCTTTCATGGACGCCCATGGACACGCCTTCGCCCAAACAAGAATACATCAGTTCGTCAGCCATATCCAGCTCATAAAGCGCATGGCCGCCCTCGTGAATAACGCTGAACATAGACGAAACAAATTGATTCTCATAGTAATGGGTGGTGATACGGACGTCGTATTTGTTGAAATTGATGGTAAAAGGATGTTCCGTCTCGCCGATGGCAGAATATCGTTTATCCATGCCCATCAACGCCATTAAATAAGCCGAAAACTGACGCTGCTTCTCCACCGCGCAGGGAAGATGAAGCATAGTCGTGTCGATTTTTGGGGATGCGGCAATTCTTTTCACCAAAGGGGTAAGCGTCTGCCGCAGGGCCGTAAAAAATTTATCCAGGGTTTCCATGGAAAGATTGCGCTCATATTGATCCAAAAGCGCGTCGTAAGGCTTCATTTGCGGGTTATAATAACCGGCAAAACGGCGGTTGAAGTCCACAATCTTCTCAAGATACGGCGCAAACATGGCAAAATCAGAGGCGTCTTTGGCCTTATGCCATATATTTTCCGCAGCATTGAGGAGTACGGTGTATTCCACATATTCCGCAACCGGAATTTTGGAGAGCATATCATAGCCCCGCTTCAGTTCCTCTATTTCGCGCCGGGTTTGTTGATCGGTCTCATCTTTATGCTCAAGTAAAAATGCTAATAATCCGCCAACTTCTTTGTTGGCAAAAATTTTATAGCGATCTTCGGAAAGCGATCCCATGGTCTGGCCGCGTCCCTCGGCCGTATCCGGCGGCGCGGCGGTCACGCTATCGAAATAGAGCATGGCCAGCGCATGATCGTAGGCGTGCATTTTCTTTTGTAATTTTTTGATTTCTTCTACAGCCGATTGAAGCTCCATAAATTATCCCCTTGTCTTAAGAATGGTTGTAGCGACGTTTCGGGCGAATTTACGGATAGTCGCGACCCCTTCCTCATCCGCCAGCGCTTCGCCTTTGCCCTTGCCGTAGACGATATTCCAATAATTAGAACCGCATACCGTCATGCCGCAAATAAAAGAAAACATCAGCAATTCCTGGATCGTCGCAGTATGCCCGCCCCTGCGGCCGACCACGATGGGGCCGCCCACCATACCGCTTAAAAAATTATCGTGGCGGAAAGAATACATCCCCAGCCTTTGTAATAAATTCATCAAATCGCCCCGGGCTGTGCCAAAATAAACCGGCGCGCCTACGATCAGGCCGTCGGATTCGGCGATTTTGGCAAAGATCTCGTTGGCGCCGTCGTCAATCGCACATCTCCCGCTGCCGTTACAATTCGGGCAGGCCCTGCAGGCCCGGATATTTTTCCCCGCCAAACTGACGATCTGTGTCTCGCAACCCGCCGCCTCAATCTCTTCGGCGGCGACGCGGATCAGATCCATGGTATTGCCGTCCTGGCGCGGGCTACCGCTGATAAGAATTACCTTATGCATAGTATGCCTCCCCTATTCGATAATTAGTTATCTTAAACTTAAGTAAATATTTGATCCCAAAATTATTCCGGCACGGTTAAAATAAGCGGCGGCTGATCCGCTCTAACCATCACCGTGTGTTCAAACTGCACCACTTGATGGCAATGCGGGGTTTTTAAGGTCCAGCCGTCTCCGATTTCGTCGACGTATTGATCCCCGATGGAAATAAACGGCTCGATCGCCAGGACCAGACCCGGCTGAAGGATACGCTTGTCTCTTTTTTCAAAGTAATTATATATACTGTCGGGCTCGTCATGAAGGGTATGCCCCACGCCGTGGCCGCATAGATTGCGGATCGTACCGTAGCCGTGCCGTTTTGCACATTTTTCCACGCTAAGGCCGATTCCGTTTAATGGGCTGCCGGCAACTGCCGTGGCGATGGCCAGTTCAAGCGCTTCGCGCCCTACAGCCAATAACTTTTGCATGTTATTTTTAATTGGCGGTACGGCAAAGCTTGCGCCGTTATCGCCAAAAAAACCGTTTTTGACCGCCGAGACATCGATATTGACGATGTCGCCGGCTTTAATCTTGGTATTATCGGGAATTCCGTGGGCTACCGTATCGTTAACGCTGATACAATTGGCTCCGGGGAAATTATAACAAGTAATCGGCGCGGAGGCCGCGCCATAAGAGGCCAAAATCTCCGCGCCGTAATCATCGAGCTCCTTGGTAGTGATCCCGGGCTTAAGCGCCTCTCCCATTTTTTTCAAGGTGATGGCGCAAATTTTCCCGATCTCCTGCATGGCGGCGAGCTCCGCCGCCGTTTTAATGATCATAGATCCTCCTTAGTATTCCGGGTTCCTCGGGGTAAATTTTTCCGGCTTATCTACCCTAAGCTCCAGTATAAGCCCGCAATTACTGCATACCTGGGCGATAATTTTGCTCGAAGAGAAAGACTTACCCCGAACGGTTAAGTTGGCATAACCGGAAAGCACGCCCTCCCCGATATAGCGGCTGCCGCATTCGGGACATTTTTCTGTTTTTGCCATATTCTGCCTCCGTATTATATCATATTTAATCCGCATTTGGCTGTTGTTTCTCGGCTTTTTTTGGCAACCGCCCGTTTTTTTTCAAAGCCTCCCTGAGAAGAAATTCAATCTGCCCGTTGACGCTGCGCAATTCATCATCCGCCCATGCTTCGATCGCGCCGTATATCCCTGCGTCTATTCTCAAAGGAAAACTTTTTTTGGCGGCCATGTCTAATACATGCTCCCTACATTGATAACCGGCTGGGAAGAGCGGTCGGAAATGATGGAAACCAGGATATTGTTGATCATATTGACCTTGCGTTCCTCATCCAGTTCAAATCCGCCTTCCGCTTCCAGTTTTTCCAAAGCCATCTGAGCCATACTGACTGCGCCGTCCACGATGATTTGCCGCGCAGCGAGGATAGCGGACGCTTGCTGACGCTGGAGCATGGCGGAGGCGATTTCCGTAGCATAGGCTAAATGGGTTAGCCGGGCTTCCATGATTTCCACTCCGGCTATACGCAGACGCTCCTGTAATTCTGCAAGCAACTTCTTACTCACTTCGTCGGCATTTGAACGCAGGGAAAACGCCCCTGAATCAAAATCGTCATACGGATATTGGGCGGCGATATGGCGCAGAGAGGTCTCGGACTGAATCTCCACAAACTGCTCGTAACTATTCACATCGAAGATGGCCTTTGCCGAATCAACAACTCGAAATACGATCACTGCGGCAATCTCAACCGGGTTGCCGTTGGTGTCGTTGACTTTCAGCTTTTCGGAATTAAAATTACGCACCCGAAGCGATAACTTGCGCGAGGTGGAAAATGGCGCCACCATCCAAATCCCGTTTTTACGGATTACGCCCGTATACTTGCCGAAGAAAGTAATCACCGCCGCGGTGTTCGGCTGAACGACCACGATG
>Ga0351841_1003_pt1 | contig 36643 bp, 33 predicted proteins | sample BONcelHFGM3001E6_FD_206884 | JGI IMG/M metagenome (GOLD analysis project Ga0351841, IMG submission 206884) | Enriched cells from coal bed in the Powder River Basin, Montana, United States - BONCAT cells FGM rep1 HSBNCT.FGM.300.1.E6 ...
CTCCTTTTGTATAGCTTGGAGGAAAGATAACAATATCGTTTAGCCAACTTATAGTAAAAGACAAACCAAATAAAAATGGCCCGGCATATCCGGGTCATTTTTATTTGATTGATAGCGGCTAAAGTAAGGGCGGGGTTTAGGGATAGGCGCCTTTTTAAAGCAAGCGCGTTAATCATTCCAGGAGGCCGTACTTGCGTTTGATCCGTTCCAGTTTTTCGATCAGCGGTCCGGCGATGACCCAAAGGAAAAACATGGTGGCCGCCGCATGGGCAAGATCGAAAGGCAACCCCAGTCCATAAGCAACGAGCAATATCTCCCAGGTTGGCTGGGAGTAGAAAATCAAGGCGGAGGATATGTTTAAAATTCCTCCGTAGATCACTAAGGCGGACAGGCCGCCAAAAAGGCAGAGCGGGCCGCGGCGTTTGGGTAACAGGCCTCTACGGGAGAGTACCCCGGCAATAAAGCCAATCAAACCGAAGGCGAACATTTGCCAGGGGGTCCAGGGGCCTTGCCCCATAAAGAAATTGGAGAGAAAGGCGGTCATCGCCCCGACCAAGAAACCCGCTTCTCCGCCGAAGCAGATTCCAGTGATAATGACCAGGGCGATCACCGGCTTGAATTCAGGAATCAAGATAAGGAGGGTTCGCCCCGCCACGGCAATGGCGATCAGCACCGCGATTATGACCAATTCCCGGGCTTGCGGTTTTCGTCCTTCAAAGACCAGGATAAAGGGAAGAAGTGCTTCCACAACAATCATTAAGCTAATAAAAAAATATTTACGGTCGTCAAAAAAGGAGAGGCCGACCCAAATGGTCAAAGGCATCAAGCCGAGAATCAAAGCCAGGGCAAGCCAGGTTCTCGGAGAGATCCGGCGTTTTGCATTCACCCCGGGTAAAGACTCGCCGTTGTCGTTGCTGATCAATGGTTTTCCGGGGAAAAAAGCGATAAGCGCCAACACAGCCTCCAAGCCGACTGCGGCCTCCAACAGATACATGCGCCAATCCGTCCAGCGATCAAAGCCAAAGATCGCGGTGAGGATAAACAAGACGATCATCACGATGCCGAAAACCAGCCGTTTAGGCGTTAAGGGTTCTTTTATTTTTTTTGGTAAAGAGGGGTCAATTTTTTTTTTAACCGGTTCCGCTTGTTTTAGGGGTGCGAGCAATTGGCGGATATCCTCCGTCGGCGAGGGAATATCCGGTGTTTGGTTTACTCCGCCGCATGCCGCGATGATATCCTCTGCCAGTACCGGGGCGGGTAAAAGGCGGCGTCCCATCCGGTTGGCTATGGTCGTATAAAAATGCTGACCGGCGAAGAAGCGCCGGGGAGTCTGTTCGGCAACGATCGCTCCGTCGAAAAGCATTGCACAACGACGGGCGTTTTGGGCGCAAAACTCAATATCGTGACTGACCATAAGAATGGTCATTCCCTGTTGACGAAGCGTTAGTAATATATTTGCCAACCGTTGTTTAAAATAGGAATCCAGCCCCTTTGTCGGTTCGTCAAGCAGCAAAATGCGGGGCGCCAGTAATAGTACCTTGGCTAAAGCCGCCCGTTGTTGTTCGCCAAGGGAAAGGTCGTAGGGGTGGCTTGCCAGCAAGTGTTCCAATTGGCAGAGTCGCGCTACTGACATCACCCGCTTTTCCTGGTCGTAAAAATCAATTCCCCGCCCGGAAAATACTTCGAAAAGATCCTCTTTAACCGTTTTTTTAACGAAAAGAGTTTGGGGGTTTTGGGGCAAGACGGCGAGACCGCTAAAACAGTCGCGGTTACGGCTGCGCTCGTGTATAGCGCGTCCCTCGACGATGATTTTTCCTCGATGGGGTGCATTGATTCCGGCGATCAGGGATATAAGGGTGGATTTTCCCGTTGCATTACCGCCCAAAAGAGCAAGGAACTCGCCGGAAAAAATGTCCAGGGAAAAGTTACGCAACACATCCTGACCGTCCTGTGCATAGCGGAAGCTGATTTCTTTTATCGAGATAACAGGCTGGCCTTCACAAGGATAAATTTTGTCATCAGGAATAACGCTTGGGTCGAGGGGACAAATGGCAGCGAATTGGGTCAGCCAATCCCGGCCTTCCCGCACGGTTAGCGGACAAGACAGATCGTTATCCACCGCAGCCCAAACCCGCATCGGCGTGGGCATGGCCAAAAACATGGGATGATCTAATTGTTTTAGCCGCTCTGCAACTATTTTTGGCGGGCCGTCGGTGACAATAGCGCCTGAATCCAAAACGATAACCCGGTCGGATAATGGCAGTACCGCTTCCAAACGGTGCTCGGAAATGAGGATCGTCATGCCCATTTCCCGGTTGATCTTACTCAGGGTTTCCAGAAAGTCCTGAGCGGAAATCGGATCGAGCTGGGCGGTGGGTTCGTCCAGGACAAGAATCGAGGGTTGCATCGTCATAACCGCCGCCAGGTTAAGCAGCTGTTTTTGTCCGCCGGAGAGTTGATTGACATCTTGGTTAAACCAATGTTCGATCCCGAAAAAAGTCGCCATTTCCGCCACGCGCAACCGGATCGTTTTGCTATCCGCGCCCAGACTTTCCAGCCCAAACGCTAGTTCATGCCAGACCTTATCGGTGACAAGCTGATTGTCCGGACTTTGTTGAACAAAACCGATCTGCGTCGCTTGCAGTTGTTGGCTGATTGTATTGATAGGCCTGCCTTCAAAGAGGATTTGTCCGCAGTTTGTCCCATGGGGCGCCAGAACGGTTTTCAATTGGCGAAGCAGCGTTGTTTTCCCCGAACCGGAGGGTCCGCATATCGTGACGAATTGGCCCGAGTCGATACTCAGGTTCAGGGAGGCCAGGGCGGGGCGTTGCCGCCCCGGATAGGTGAAACTGAAATTTTCTAGTAAATAGGTCTGCATCTGTATCCCTTCGTTGTTTTGGTAAATTTATTTCATTTAATCTTAGCTTTCTTTTATCCTTTCTAATAGAAGGAAAGCGTTAAAACGCTGCCTGACCAATCTCTTCCATTTTAGGGTTTCCCCGGCCGCGATTAATAGAGGCATCGCGCAAAGCAAAAAATAGACAAGCATAACGCTGGCGCCGAAGAAACCGGGTATGACAGGGTGCAGGTAAGGAAAGTAATCGTAGGCAAGGGTGCCCCGGACCGCCCCGGCCAAAACATAGCCGCCGCAGGCGAGGATAAAGGCTAAAGCTATTTTATCCCGCTTTTCCCAGCAAAACAGGGTAAAGGATGTTCGCCCCGGTAATCCGTAGCCCCTGCTTTTCATGCTATCCGCGGTTTCAATGGCATTTTCCAAGGCCCAGGTGATCAGGATGGAGATGATTTTTATCCCTAAGCGCATACGTTGCCATAGCGGGCCTGAAGACAGGTCGCGTCCCAGGCAACGCTGGGAATCGGCGATGATTTTGGCTTGCCCGGCGAAATGGGGGACAAATCTTAAGGCCATTGTCAGAAGCAGGGACAGGCCGGGGATAATTCTTCCGAATAAATAAATAAATTTATCCGAGGTCATCACCTTACCGTAACAGTTAAACCAGCAAATCACCGCAGCCAACAAGACTGCCGCTGAAATGCCGTAGAGGGTGGATTCCAGCGTCAGCGGATTACCGCTGGGGAAATGTGCGAGTACGGTCATCCCCCGATGATTGAAAATCGGGTTGAGCAGGGCGCCTAAAAAAAGCAACGGCAGCAGATAGACCAGATAAAATTTGGCGATTTTACCCCCGCTGAGCAAATAAGCATAGATAAAGGCGCAGACGAGGGAGATAATCAGACAAAGGGGGTGCAAAAAGAACATGGTATAGATCAGCACAAAACTAAAATAAAAAAAATTGACCGCAGGGTGGTATGCGCTAAATGCGTTACTTATATTTTTTTGTCCTTCCATGGCGGCGGCCCTCCTTTCGTATTCAAGCTGAAATCTCTTGCGCTTAATAGGCCGTATCGGGTATTAATCCCTATAAAAAACTGTGGCAAAAAAATTTGCCACAGCCGTGTTTCTGTGAACAGGCGAATTACGGCGTTTGCCGCTCTTCTGCATTTTGTAGGTCTCCTGGCTTATGTTTAGGGAGTTTTTAAACTCCTGCGTCCGTAGCGCATAGTCTTCTCAGTTACCCAATGACCGGCTTTCGCCTTTATCGCTACGGCCTCCACACTTACAGTGCCGGCACGCTCCGGAATTACACCGGATTCCCTTCTTCATACCTGCCGGGTTCATCGCCCGGCAGATACACAAAAGCCTGAATTTTTACCATATGAATAAGGTATATGGATTGTATTCCCCCTTAAGATACCGCATTAGAAAATAGTTGTCAAGGTTTGAGCGAATTTATCCACGTATATATGACCGAACATCCACATAACCACAAAGTTACGGTATACTTTAGCCAATAAACGAGCAGGCGTTTCCTTAAATTAGATTTTTGTCAAGTCCTTCGGTTTTACCAATCATTTGGAAAAAATACCAGATAAATCGTATTATCCACATAGTTATCCACATTATCCACAGGTAAATATCCACAGAAAAAGTAGAAAAGTGGATAATTTTGTCATTTTAAGCGATAAGGCATGGATAATCAGCACATTACGGTACTTGCGGTCAAAGACCAATGATAGCGTATAAATTCTTCCTTATTCTTTTACGAAGATAGCCGTTTCAAATTCTTTTCGTATAATATTACTTTTTTTTGTTAATTTTTGTCGCAATAGTAGTAATTTTATGGTTAATTTTAGTTACAGGCAGCAAGGATTATTTTCTTTTATCGAGAACATTAAAACAACATGAACAATAGCAGCGCACAAAAAATACATATTGAGCCGATTCAAGAAGAGCAGGTAATTCAAAACGGGACATTACAGGTCCTGGGGGAAAAAGCGGCGGCAGTAATCCATGATATCAGGGCGCCGCTTGCCGGAATTTACGCCAACCTGCAATTATTGGAACGGAGTTTGAAAAACGAGGTTGCGTCACAGCATCAGGCGCGATTCTCTTTATTGTATGATGAAATAAAGCGGATGAGCACGCTTTGCGACCAGATTATGTCTTTGGTTTCCGGGCATCCGATCAAACATCGCTTCGTGGATATCGGAGGGGTCTGTTTAGATACCGTGAATCTTCTCCGCGCTTTAGCTATTTCCAGGGGAATCAATCTTGAGCTTGATTTGGCGCCAAATCTTCCTAAAATATGGGCGGAGGAGAATTTGCTTCGGCGTTTGCTCGTTAATCTTGTGACCAATTCGATCCAGGCACTACAGAATTATCGTCCGGACGGCTGCGTCATTATTTCCCTGACCCCGACCGAGGAGGGGGTAAAATTGACGGTGGCGGATAACGGGCCAGGGATTGACACCTGTCTTAAGGAAAAAATTCTCGAACCGTTTTTTACCACTAAAGAAGAAGGCAACGGTTTAGGACTAACTTTATTTTCGGAAATCGCTCAATCTAACCGGGGGCAGATAACAATAACCAGCGAACCGGGTAACGGGACTTGCTTTACCCTGTGTCTCCCGCGCGCGGGTGATCAATAGGCAATAGTATTCTACCCAATTGTAATCTAAACTAAATTACTTTTTTTTCCGTACTTTTTCCCGCAGCAGCTTGGCGGGGATTTTTTTTCGGGAGCATAAGCTGAAATCCACATTGTAAAATCGTCGTTTTTAGCTTATAATAAACTAATGACTTTTTGCGAACGCGCCGCGATCTAAGGAGCGAAATATTTATGCTTAAAGTCAAGGTAAGGAGCGTAAATATGGGTGGAATCAAATTTTTCGCGGCCTTGTGGCTTGCCCGGATATGCCGTTTCTTAATTAATCTTCTCGCCCCCGGACGGGGGACAACTCTTCCTGGCAGTCTGGCCTTAAAGATAGATCCCGGTTTTATCGGTCATTTTCGCAACATCGATTTGAATAAAGTTGTCTATATTACCGGGACGAACGGTAAATCGACTACCACCAATCTTTTAGCGGCGATTCTCAAGAAAGCGAATATTTGCGTCGCGGTCAATTTGGAAGGCGCCAATCTCGCGGCGGGGGTTGCGGTTACATTACTAAGCCATGCTTCGCTTAGGGGCCGCTTTCTCGCCGAATATATCGTGATGGAAACAGACGAGCGGTTTTTGCCGGTGATCAGCCGCTATCTTCCCCCGGCCCGGCTATGCGTCACCAATATCCAAAAAGATCAGGTCCAACGTAATGGCGAACCGGATATCATTTATGGTAAAATTGTCGAGTCCCTTAAAGCCGAAACGGTGCTTTTTCTCAATAATGAGGAGCCCCATACGGTTTCACTCGCTGCTTTGGTGGACAAAAGCATTTTTTACGGGGTAGAGGAAAATGCCAAGAGCTTTGTCAAACGCGGATTTTTTACCACCACCATGCCCTGTCCCCGTTGCGGCGCACCGATTCGTTTCATGCGTTATAATATTGATAATATCGGTTCTTTCGCTTGTTCCCGGTGCGCGCTTGCCAGTTCTTCCGCACCCGCCTATTTTGCCCATAACATTGATTATCCCGCCCATACCTTTATGGTCGGCGACCAGACCTATCCATTGCCCTATGACGCCCCGTATTTTCTTTATTGCTATATCGCCGCCATTGCCATAGCCCGGGATATCGGTGTCAGCCCGGAAATTTGCGGCGCTGCGCTTGCCGATTTTGTGAATATCGACGGCAGGCTGGAAGAGATGAAAACCGGGGGAAAAACTATTCATTATATCCGGATGAAACAAGAAAACCCGGAAACGCTGCAAAGCGCCCTGAATTATATTGCGGCGGATCAACGTCCCAAGATTTTTCTCCTCGGTCTGGACGAGCTGGTCGATTTTCATCCCCATTATACCAATACCTTTTACGCCTTCGACTGCGATTTCGATAAACTGATCGATTCACAGGTGGCGCACTATATCTGTTTTTCCGGGACCGTGGCTTATGATGCAGCCAACCGCCTGGTGTATGCTGGGGTGCCCAAGGATAAAATTACGGTTCTGCCTACCAATGACGATCAGGCCATCATAACCGAAGTGGAAAAATTCGACTGCGATTCTGTTTATCTCATAACCTGGCTCTATAAATTCAAATCGTTATATAAATATTTGCAATCCCGTTAATGTTTACGTTAGCGCTTTTACCGATGGCGGGGGCATGCTAAAATATATTAAGGAGTGTCACTATGACCGGGACCATTAAAATACTGTGGTTATATCCAGATATCCTCAATTTACACGGAGACCGGGGCAATCTGATGGCCTTGGAGCGAATCGCCGGGCTTTTGGGTTTACCCGTGGAAATCGTCCGGGTGGAGACTCCGGATCAAGCGCTGCCTTTGGAGTCTGCGGATTTGCTGATGCTTTGTTCCGGGGAAGTAAAAGATATGGCGCGGATCGTATCGGATCTCGCCGAACAAAAGCGGGCCCTTAGAAGATTTGCCGCGGAGGGAGGTTATATCTTCGCCATTGGCAGCAGCGGCGCGGTGTTGGCGCGGGAAACGCGCCGGAGAGACGGCAACGTTTTTGGCGGTTTGGATCTTTTGCCGATGTATTGCCGGGAGCGGGATAGCGTTTGGGGAGACGATCTTTGGTTCTCCAGGAACGATACGCCGGGGGCGGAGATCATCGGAAACCAAATCCAGGTTCTGGATATTGAATTGGTGGAGCCGGCGCAAACGCTGGGTAAAGTAATCTACGGACGCGGAAACAACGGCGCTCAAGACGAAGGCTGCCGCGCGGGCAATATCATCTTTACCAATACCCTGGGTCCGCTTTTTGTTAAGAATCCTCGTTATACCGCAGATATTCTAACCGATATCGCCAACAGAAGGCGATTGCAGCCGCTCCGGCAGCTGACTCCTTGCGATACGGAGTACGAGGATAAATCGTTTGTCTTGATCAAGCATTTTATCGAAAAGAAAATGGCTTAAGGGATAATAAATAATGCGGCCGGGTAGGAAAATCATCAAGCGGGTAAAACTATTTTTATTGGGAAGAAAGGGCAGGCCATGTATCCGAGAATTATTATTGACCGGCAAGGGGTTTTGGATAACGCAATCGCTTTGCAGGATTTAGCCGCCGCGCGGGGCGTGGGGATAACGCCGGTAGTTAAGGCGCTGGCAGGACATGAACTGATTCGGGATATCGTGGCTTTGGGTTTCGAACGGATCGGCGACGCCAGTTTACCGCATATTCGCGCTTATGCTGATTTGAATGTGGAAAAATGGCTTTTACGTAGTCCGATGCAAGCTGAAATTCCGGAGTTGGTTAGTCTGACCGCAGGGGCTTTCATAACAGAGGCGGCCGCCATCCGGCAGCTCGAAGCGGAGGCGGGCCGACAAGGAAAAAGCTATAAGATCGTTTTAATGGCGGAAATGGGCGATTTACGGGAAGGTTGCGAAGAAGAGGAATTGTTTTCTCTGGCGTCCCTGGCCCAGATTCTTCCCCATATTGAGCTTGTCGGCTTGGGAACAAATTTGAGCTGTTTTGGTAATATCCTACCCGACGAGGATAATATGATCCGGTTGGTGGAGCTGGCTTCCCGATTGGAGCAACATATCGATAAACCGTTACCCCTTCTCTCAGGCGGTAATTCCAGTTCTTATCTGATGCTCAGGGACGGGGATCTGCCGCCGGCCATCAATGATCTACGTCTGGGGGAATCGATTTTGCTCGGGCGGCTCCCCTGTTACGACCGTCCGATTGAGGGATTGAATCAGCATACCTTTATGGTGGAGACTGAAATTGTGGAATTAAAGTTTAAACCGTCGTTACCATGGGGCATATCCGGAAGCCGAGACAGTTTTGGCGGGCATACCGCCTTCTCGGATAAAGGCAGGAGATGGCGGGCCCTGGCTGCTTTGGGTAAGCAGGAAATATATATCAACGGCTTAGCCGCCGTGGACCCGGGCGTGGAACTATTGGGCGGTTGCAGCGATTATATTGTCTGCGACATATCCGACAGCGCCAATACGTATAAAGTCGGGGATATACTTACTTTTGCCTGCGATTACGCCGCCCTTGCCACCGGGATGAGCTCAAATTATTTCGAAAAAATTTATAAGTAAAAGGCCCGGCCCGTTGCAAGCTTTCCTGCATCTTCCCCTTACAGTTGCCAATAGTCGTAACAGCCTTTAAGCACAGCGTCGACCAGCGCCTGATAATTTTTATCCCAATAGGCTATATCGGCTTCATTATCCAAATAGAGGTACTCCAGAAGTATTCCTTCCGGCCCGCGGCGGATAAAGTCCGCCATTTCGTCGTTATAGACCTTATAACGGTAAGGAGAAAGAATCAAACCGCCGGTTTCACGGAGGATAAAATAGTAATCTCTTCCCGTATGGTAATTATCGCGGGCCCAACGTTTATAGGTCCCGTCTCCTACTCTGCCCGGACTGCTGTTGTTGGCATACCAGCCGATCTCCGTCAGAGCTTCTCCCACGCATTCTCCCCAGGTGTTATCGGCTAAAACCGAGGTATAGAGCTGAAACCCGCGTTTTACGCCGGCCCCGCCATTGAGATGATTGGAGATAAGATAAGACCCCATGCTGGCATAAGCCTTGTCTATCCGCGCGCCGGGTAGGTACGGGTTGTCTTCGGCTGCCTTGCCGCCGGGAATAGACGCATTGTCGCGGGAAAGCACAACAATAAACCCCATTTGACGAAGACAGGTCGCCATATATTGGGCGGCCCGAAGGTTTTCCTCCGCTTCGATACGGCAAAAAGCCGCCGCGCCCGTATCGCCGCCGCCGTGTCCCACGTCGATATAGATATCACAGCACCCTTCGGGCAGTTTGCTTACATCCTCAATAAAGAGGGTCAAGACACCGCCATCTATCCCGTCGAAAAACTGCCAGTGCTTGCGTATGCCGTCACGAAGAATCGTATACCCTTCCAAAGGAATAAAATCGGCGGTTATGATAAAGGTATCGCCTATGGAAAAAGTATAGCGTCCGGCCGCTAGGTTCCACAGACAAAGCCCCTGATTCACAGAATCGCCGCAGAGAATCGTTGTTTCCCGTTCCTCGCTGTCGCCTTCGGAAAAAAAATGAAGACACAAGGCTCCGGCCCAGTCTTTTTTTTCGTTATCGTCCGGATTGATCAAGCAAATTAAAGCGTGCTCGCCATAGACATAGATCTGATCGAGCAGATAAAACGAGGCATATGCGCCGGTTGGTCCGGCGCCCGATACCGCAACCGTTGACGGGACGCCGGTGCAGCCGTCACATAGAAACAGCCCAATAATCGCGATGGCTAAAACAAAAGTCTTTTTCATAAAACAATATATGCTTTGAAAATAAACTCATGTTTTATTTGGCACCCGGATAAAATTGCTATTGGGGAGCAATGTTATATGAAAAAATTAATTTGTAAATAAAATTAAATTCTGTTATACTTTTTAAGGAATAATTAACTAATTCAAGGAGTGATTTCGTATGCCGAGTGCGGCGGATTTGAGAAAATTAGGAAGGGATGCCCTTGCAGGCAATTGGCTGCTTGCCGTTTTTGTAACCTTGCTTGCGGCACTATTGGGCGGTATCAGTTATTTTAGTTTCGGGAGTGTTTCCGCCGACCATGTCATGTATTGGTCTGTTTCCACAAGGGTCTTTTTTAGCCTCTACGGCATCTTTGTTTTTATTATCGGAGGAGCGGTCGAATTGGGGCTTTGTTGTTTTTATATCCATTTGCAACGGCAGGAGGAAATCTCTGTTTCCGATTTATTCAGCCGCTTTTCTATTTTTGGCCGGGCATTTCTCCTGCGCTTATACATATTCATATTGGTTCTTCTTTGGACCTTGCTTCTGATTATACCCGGTATTGTCGCCGCTTACCGCTATGCCATGGCTCCGTATCTGATGAGTCAAAATCCCGAGCTTGGGGTAATGCAGGCGGTGGACATTTCCAAGCGGATGATGAACGGACATAAGGGCCGTCTATTTTGCCTTGATTTATCTTTTATTGGTTGGTTCATTTTGGGCATCCTAACTTTTGGATTAGGCCTGCTTTTCGTTTTTCCCTATCTGCTTTCCTCAAGAGCTGCTTTTTTTCTTGATCTGCGCTATCATTATCAGGAGGAAATGGACGGCGATTCTGCGACAAAGCCTGCGTCGGCCTCAACGGCGGAGCAAGCACCGATCCATTAAAAAATGGATTTTGTAGCCCTTATTTTTCGGATAGAGGCTGATTCTTGTATCATTCAAGTCCGGTTGGAGTCATTAAACAGCACAAAAAAAGAGCGGTCTGACCGCTCTTTTTTGTATATGATTTTATTTACGGGAATTATCGATATAGTCTTTAAGGGTAGTAGGTATATTGGCGAGTATGATTCCGGTCATCGCCTCAGCGTTTACCCGCATATTATCAGTAAGCCAATGCATTACCATTCCTTTGGCGCCAAAGGCGAAGAAAATCAGGGAATCCCATTGCTCCGTGCTCATTCGCCCCAGGTTGGAATGAAGTTCTATTTCCTGAATGGAGCTGATAATTCCTTGTTCAAAGGGGCCGGGAGAAACGTCTTTCTGATAATCGCCCAATAGTACATTGGCATAGAACTGTCTGTTTTGCGCAATCGTATTCAAGGTGGTCAGGATATAGTCGTGAAGCGAATAGGTCTCTTGAAACGATTGTTTCGCTTTTTCATTATTTTTTTTGAAGATCCAGTCAATCATGTCTTGTTTATTCTTGAAATTGTAATAAAATGTTTGGCGGCTGAGGCCGGCTTGTTTCGCCAATTCCCGTACGTCGACCTTGTCCAAACTGGATTCCTCCAGCAGTGTCATAAGGGCTTGTTCCAATAGCTTTTTTGCGTGTTTTCTTACCATGTGTGTGTCATCCTCCGAATATCTTTGTTTGATTTATGTAAAATATAATTAATATATTATATCTCAAAGAAAATTAAAAATACTGAGAATTATCTTTTTTGCCTGAATTTAGAATTATTTTTGTTTTTATCATAAAATTTGCACACAAGTACGGTAAATTAGACAAAATTAAGCATATTCCTGCTTTTGTCATAAAAATTTCATTTTTCGGTTTGAACTGCTGAAAATTGCGTTAAAGGTTTACCGCTTAGAATAAGGTTTTAGCTTAAAATATGGATATGATTTAGATAAAAAACCCCCCTCATTAATGAAAGGGGGGGTGAATTTCTGGTCGGGGCGCAAAAGGGTCTAATTGAGGTAATTCCAGGGGCTGGTATGATTACCGTTCACCCTTACTTCGAAATGGAGGTGGTTGCCGGTGCTGTTGCCCGTTGTCCCCACATACCCGATCGTATCTCCAGCCAAGACATAATTCCCTACTTCAAAACTGCCGAAAGCGCTTTGATGCGCATACAAGGAGGTAATGCCGTCGCCGTGGCTGATAATGATGACATTGCCGTAACCGCTGATCCATCCCCGGGAAATAATTTTACCGTCCGCTACCGCATAGATAGGCGTGCCGCCGTTCGCGCCGATGTCGATGCCGGTATGCATCGCATATGATCCGCTGATCGGATGCCAACGCATGCCGTAATCGGAAGTGAGACAATCTTCGCCCCAGGGGGAAGGCAGGGGCCAAATCATCGAACCGCCGTAAGAAAGGGTGTCGCCGTATGTATTGAGATAATCGCGGATCATCTTGCTGACCTGCTCGGACGCTGCTTCGAACTCATCCAGCATGGCTTGATAGCCTTCTTTGGTGGATATTGCCCCGTTCATCGCGATGACCTTCTGTTGCTGTAGGTCGGCCAGATCCAGTTTCATGTCTTCGTATTCATAGGTCATGACGACCAATTCGTCCCGCATCTTTTCCATTAGCGCTTTATTATGGGCGATGGTGTTACGTTCCTTGGTAATCTCGTTGACCATGTGCTTATCCTGCGCCATGACCAATTCCACCATGTCGAAGAGAGCGAGAAAATCCTCGAAGCTATCCGTCTCAAAAATTACGTCCAGCATGGTAATGTCGCCGTATACGTAAAGGTTGACCAGGCGTTCTTTCAGATAGGCCTCACGTTCTTCCAGCCGGACTTCCGCGTCTGCGATGGCGACCTCCGCATCGGCAATCTGTCCGTTGGCTTTGTCGATACTGGATTGGATCGCATCTAATTGGGCTTGGACCGTGAGCATCTGCGCTTCGATGCCGGCAAGCTCGTTTTCATATCCGGAAATAACACTGCTTTGGGCGGCGATTTGTTTTTCTAAATCATCCATCTGTGCCTGCAGTTCTTCCTGTTTGTCGCGGTATGTCTCCAAAGGATCGGAACTGGAAGCCGCCAAATCGGCGAGGTTGTCGAGATCCGCTTCTGTGGCATAGGCGGTCAAAATGCCGAAGCCGATCACCATGGTCACGACGACAAAGAAAACCAGGGGTATGGTTAGTTTCTTTTTGTTTTTCATATTACGTTTCCTTATACTTTCAAAAAGCGGCTCAAAGGGATGAGGCTGCCGATAGCGCCCAGGAGCAAGCCGGAACTGAGGACAAAGAGGGCGATGTTCAGCCAGATCTCCTTTAAAGGCAGAACCGTGACAAAAGAAATCGTGGTCGACAAGTAATCCACCGCCTGTCCATATAGGATCATTTCCAAAATAAGGGCAAGAATCGCCCCCAGAAAGCCGATCAATAAACCTTCCAAGAAAAAAGGCAGACGGACGAACGCATCCGTAGCGCCGCACCATTTCATGACCATAATTTCTTTTTTGCGTGCGAGAATCGTCAGGCGGATCGCCATGGATATCAATACGACGGCGGCCACAGCGAGCAGTCCCATTACGGCTAAGCCGACCTTGCGCAGGGTATCGGTAAGGGTAAATAATTTTTCTACGGTGCCTGCGCCGTAACTGGCTTCGTAGATGCCGTCGATTTGCAAAACCGCATCATAGATCGATTTGACATAATTGGCGCTGATCGCGGTGATGGAAAACCCGTCCGGCAAAGGGTTGTTCCCTTCCATCGTTGCCAGGAGGTTCGTGTCGTTAAAACGGCTTTCCAGGCTGGCAAGACCCTCTTCTTTACTGACAAACTCGATGTTTTTGACCCCGTCGATCCATTCAATTTGTTGCTCTATGTTATCGTAATCCGCTTGGCTTAAGTTGAAATCCAAATAAGCCATTACCCGTACGTCTTCCTCTATTTCAGTGGCGTTGACGTCCATGTTGGTCAAAATGAGCCAGAAGAAGGCGAAGAGAAATAAGGAAATGGTAATGGTCAAGATCGCAGCAATGGTCATCCAGCCGTTACCCAACATAGATTTCCATGCTTGAGGTCCTATGTAACGAAAAGAATTCATTTTCATAGTTGCCACCCCCCGACGGTATCACCGATCAGTTTTCCGTGATCGAGAGTGACGACCCGTTTTTGCATTTTATCGACGATAATCTGATCGTGAGTCGCCATCACCAGGGTCGTTCCTTCTGCGTTGATTTCATCAAATAGTCGGATCAATTCTTCGCTGGTTTTGGGATCAAGGTCACCGGTAGGTTCGTCGGCAAAAAGGACTAACGGGTGATTGATGATGGCTCTGGCTACCGCGACCCGCTGTTGTTCGCCGCCGGACAGATGCATCACATTCTCGTTTTCCCGTCCGGCTAGGCCGACCCGTTCCAGCATCGCCGGAACCCGTTCTTTAATTTCCGCCCAAGGCCGTTCCACCGCTTTTAATGCGAAGGCCACATTATCAAATACGCTGCAGTGTTCCATGAGACGAAAATCCTGAAAAACCACGCCGCTGTTACGGCGAAGCCGTACGATTTCCGGCGTGGTTAAGCGGACGATGCTGCGTCCACCGATCAAAACTTGCCCGGCCGAGGGGAGTTCCTCCCGAAAAAGGAGGCGGATCAGGGTGCTTTTACCGGCGCCGGAAGCCCCGGTAAGAAAGACGAATTCACCGAAATCGATAGAGAGATTTATATCATCCAAGGCGATAATGCCATTTTTATAAATCTTTCCCAGACTAATGGTTTGAATGAGCATAATGCCCTCCGTTCGAGGCGATTATTAAATTAACGGCAATTTCTAAATAATTTCTACAAAAAACCCTTTTTACCCTTTCAATTCCAAAATAAATAATATTCGAATAAAGCTTGTGAAAGCCTTTTTGCGGACAATGGCGTCGTTTTGAGAAAATCCCCTTAAAGTTCCGGAGAAAAACAGGGAAAAATGATGGCGCGGTTTTTTGGCTGTGGTATAATATATTTACCGATGAATAGAAACGGTAATGGGAACGGTAAAGGGGGGAAGCGGATGCGTTTGGCGCAATGGCAAAAGGCGGCGGCCTCAATTTTTTTCCCGCAACGGTTTTGTCTTAACTGCGGAAAACTTTCTTTGGATCAACCGCTTTGCCCGGATTGTAGCGGATTAATGAATGCGCTGCATCATTGTCCGTACTGTGCCAGTTTTATCGCCGCCACAGAGACCGCGCATTATCTTTGCCCTGATTGCCGGAGAAAAGCCCCTTCTTTTATAAAAGCCGTCGCCGCCTTGCCCTATGAAAACGATTTGCGGGAGGTTTTGATCGCTTTTAAATATCAACAAAAAACAGGATACCGGCGGCCTCTCGCCGCGCTGTTGCTGGATTTGTACGAACGCTATTATGCGGATATCCCCTTTGATGCGATCGTTCCCGTGCCTCTCCATTCGGAGCGGTTGGGAGAACGTGGTTATAACCAGGCGGAATTGTTGAGCCGTCTCCTTGCGGAAGAAACAGGGATAGCTCATCGGCCAGAGTACTTGATGCGGAGCAACGACACGCCGCCTTTGGCGGAATTAGGCCGAAAGGAAAGGATGAAGGTTCTCCGGGGTGCGTTCAAAGCGCAGCCGGAATCCGCCGGCTTACGCATCCTCCTGGTCGATGATATTTATACCACCGGTGCAACCGCAGAACGGTGCAGCCATGCCTTGTGTTCTCAAAAAGCGGTCTCGGTGCATTATCTTGCCGTGGCGGCAGGATGGGCTTTGCCCTAATAAAATGATTTGACGACCAACAAAGCAAATAGGTTCCTTCGTCAAAACGCTTTTGATCTTTTACCCCGGTTTTTCGCTGAAGCGGGGATTTACCGACAGATAATGGGAATGATATAATAACAACGAAGGCATAGGTTTTTTGATATCCAAGGAGGTGAAGCGGATGTTTATGCGGATGTCCCGAGAGACTATGAGACAACTGTATGAGGATGAGATCGTTTACCGGCCGCCTCTGGAAGCGACCAGTATCCTTTTGGACGTGGCAAGCGGTTGTTCCTGGTCGCGTTGCACGTTTTGCCGCGAGGAGGTTAGACAACGTTACCGGGTCAGTGATCTGGAAACGATCCATGGAAAACTGAAACTGTTGGCGACCCTGCCAGGTATTACCGACCACCGTACTCTTTTTGTCCTGGGAGAGAACGGTCTGGGCCTTCCCACGGATTTTTTACTCAGTATTTTTGCCGACATACACTGTTTTTTACCGCATGTGGAGAACATCAATATGTACGCAAGGGTTAAAGAGGTGTTGGATAAGGGGGAAGACGATCTGAGCCGACTTAAGGAACAGGGTATGGGAGACCTTTATATCGGGGTGGAATCCGGCAGCAACCGCGTGCTTAAAAATTGCTGCAAGGGCACGAGCGTGGCCATGATGAAGAAATGTTTCGGTCTGTTGGATCAAGTCGGCATTCCTTATGCGCTTAGCTCGATCATCGGATTGGGAGGAAAAGAACTGACCGCAGAACATGCAATTCAAACCGCCCGCTTTTATAACAGCGTTCATCCTAAATCAATCAGGGTGATGACCCTGACGCCGGTGCACGGAAGCACGCTTCAAAAACAGATCCTTGAGGGCAGTTTTACCGAATTGACCGCGGCGGAGGCGCTGCTTGAGGAAAGGCTTTTTTTAGAACATCTTGAAGTAAAAAATTGTCTTCTCATCGGCACCCATATTTCCAATAACGTTCCGCTTTTGGGGATGTTACCCGGGGATAAGGAAAGGCTAAAAAACTTACTGGATGAGGCAATCGTTTCCCACAACCCAGACTTTTGGCAAAAGAGAGATTTTGAGAACATGTGATTTCCTTAAAAGGGGAAAGCAGGCGTTTTAAAGTTATGGCGGAAGAATTATCTTAAGTGATTTTAAGATTTGGCGCATCGTCGGCCGCAGAGGAGAGCAAAGGAATCAAGGTTTTGGTTGCAGGAATTTATTTATAAGGTAGGGAAGTATTAATGCGGTGGCGGATTCAAAATAAAACAAATCGAGGTGAGCCGCACATGTTAATGAACTATAAGGCAAGAAATCTTGAAATCAGCGAAGCCATGAAAGAATATTGCGAAAAAAGATTGGCCAGACTGGACAAACTCATTGACGCCGAACGGGCGATTGTTTCAATGAGCAGCGTGCGCGACAGACAACGTTTGGAAGTAACCATTTCTTATAACGGGGTAGTGATCCGCGGCGAAGAGGAAGGCTATGATATTTATACCTGCATCGATAATGTCAGTGAAAAACTGGAAAGCCAGATTAAAAAATACCGCGAGCGTTTGAGCCAAAAGGGCCGGAATAACGGTAAAAACAACCTGGCTGCTGCCGCTATGTGCGAAGAAGAGCATTGGCTGGAGGATAAAGCGCCCGTCAGGATTAAGACCTTTACGACCAAACCCATGAGCGTGGAGGAAGCGATTATGCAGATGAATTTACTGGGGCATAGTTTCTTCGTGTTTATTAACAGTGAAGGCAATGTGATCAATACCCTTTATCGCCGCCAAGACGGCGATTATGGACTACTCATCCCGGAATAGAGTAGTTTTGCATGTAGGGTCTGCTCAAAGGCAAGCGCCCTCAAAGAAAGAGGGCGCTTGCCCTTGCGAAGGAAGCGGATATGAAAAATACGATCAGCAAAACAATCCCCTATATGCTACTCCTTTTGGCCTTACTGCTTGGTTCATGCGCGAGCGAGCCCGGGACGGACCGCTCTATCGACGCTATGGCAAAGAGCGATCAGGCCGAATTGGTCGTAGCCAACAAGATCGATGAGTTATACGATGATTATGCCACATATTATACTCGGGAAGAATATTCGTTGATGTTTGAGGAATACCAGGGAAGCTTCGGTGGTGTCGGTATTTCTATGGTGGAAATCGATAATGAGGTCGTGGTGTACGGTATCCTAAAAAATTCGCCGGCATCACTTACCGATATTGAGCCGGGAGACGCGATTCTGGCGGTGGACGGGGTTAGCCTGAAAGAAGCCGATGCCTCCGCCGCAGCGATGTTGATCCGGGGAGAAGTAGGGGAAACTGTCACACTGCAATTGAAACGTGCCAGCGACGACAGCATTTACGAGGTTTCCATTGTCCGGGATACCATTACCAGCGAGACCGTAAGCGGCATTAACCTCGCCGCATATCCGGGAACGGCGTATATCAGCATTTCCAGTTTCAACGAACTGACCACGAGTGAGTTCACGGAAATTTATAATTCGCTATATAGCGAGCGCGCTATAGAAAATCTTATTTTTGATTTACGCAGTAACGGCGGGGGCAATTTCTTTGCGGCGATCGCTATCGGCGAATATTTTGTCCCCATAAACGAGCTTGTGGTGAGCGAGAAGACAGCGTCCGGTACGGAAAGCTACCGTTCTTCCAATGGGCAGCTTAACGACCTCAATGTAATTATTCTTCAAAACGCGTACACGGCTTCAGCCTCCGAAGTACTCATCGGCGCGATCAAGGACGAGGGTCATGCGACCTTGGTCGGCACCACCACTTTTGGCAAGGGGATTACCCAAAATGTGGCGCAGCTGACTTCCGGCAGCGGACACCGGTATACCCGGAGTATCTATTATACCCCTTCCAGCTTCAGTCTCCACGGTATCGGTCTGACTCCGGATATTGTGGTGGAGGATCCGGAAGACGGCAGCGCCAAAGATTATTTTTCTTATGATCCGGCGCTTAATCCCCACCTGGCGGCGGCGCTTGCCTATCTTTTCCCGGACGGCCCTCCGGGTGGAGACGACGGCGGAAATGTTGGGGATGCGTCAGGGGAATAAGGGTTGCCGACATGGCGAAAACAAACAAGAGCAGGTTATGCCTGCTCTTGTTTTTATTTATTTAAAAAATTTTTATCTGCCAATGCTGTTATATATCGTTAATGCATCGGTAATATTGTATTGTTCAGAATAGTGGTCTCCTTCGGCGCCAGTTGAAATCAGAACATATTCTTGTTGGTCTACTCTGGCGAGACTGGCGAGACACAGACCGGCCGCATCGGTATAGCCGGTTTTACCCCCTAGAATTTCCCCGCCAATAATGCTTTGATTGTTAAGTTGTTCAAACATGGTATTATAAAAGGTTATCCCGTCAGGGTGCGTATTGGTAGCTTGTGTAAAGTGGCGGGATGAAGTAAAAATTTCCCTGAAAGTCTCATTTTGTAAAGCAAAGCTTAGAAAAACAGCCAGATCCTTGACAGTGGTGTAGTGGTTTTCACTGTGAATACCGGTCGTATTTTCAAAATGGGTGTTTCCCATGCCGAGATCTGCCGCCTTTTGATTCATCATCTTTACAAAGCGCTGCTCCGAACCTGCAATTTGATTTGCAAGCCCGATACAACACTCTGCACCGCTTGGAAGCAGCACCCCGTATAAAAGGTCAATCGCCCTTACCTTTTCTCCCGGCTGGAAGCCTGCCATCGATGCATCTGCTTCGTACAGCCCCTGAAACGTAGAATTGGTAAGCTCGATTTCTTCATTCAGATCGGGTAAATTTTCTATCGCAACAACGGCTGTTATCATTTTAGTCAAAGAAGCAGGATAGACGGATTTTTCGCTATTTTGTTGCATTAAAACGGCATGGTCCTTTAAACGGAGCAAAATGGTATTCGGACTGTTTAACTTATCGGGAGAGATAGAAAGAGAGGGAATGGTTTCTATCTTAAGCGCGGGAACCGGCGTTATTCCTTCGCCATATTCCTTCTCAAATATTTGCGGGTCTTCTGGAGTGATGGATTTGCAAATAACAATAAGAACCATCAACACAAATGCTACAAATATGAGTGTTCCTGACTTTTTCTTTTTTGCTTTTCGCGCCATAATTATAACTCCTTGTGATGTGATACTATTATTTAATCACAAAACCAGAAGTCATTTTGGTATGTCGTCTTATGAACTTCTTAAGATTATCTTATAAAGGAAGCTTTACAGTACTCCTCCGGTTCAAGCGCTTGTGCAAGCTTTTCTTCTCCAGGTTGAGATGATTCATGCGGCCGCCCGGTATCTTGTTTCATATACAGATGGCACACATGTTTCGCATAATTGACTAATCGGCAAAACAGTGCTATTGTCAAGGTAGTTTGGCCTCCTTTTTACGGGCCGGATGATTAAAGCAAAAGCCGTTAAATATTTAAAAAGGGTGAAATACTATTGTCTCAGGTTGACAAAGATCGCGATTTTGATATCGTTGACGGCCAGTTACGTAAATATCTGGGCCGGCAAAAGCATGTTATTGTGCCCGACGGGGTGATTGCCGTCCAGGAAGCAGCCTTTGAAAACAGCGTTGAAGCGGAGCGGGTGGATTTCCCGGATTCGGTGAGGATTTTAGTTCTGGGCTGGGGCGCGAAAGTCTTCGCCGCTTGCCCGCATTTGCATACGCTCAAACTGGGTAAAAATATCGAGCACTATAATTTGTCTTTACCGCCAAAGACGCAAGTGCTTTTTCCAAAACGGTTTGAGGCGTTCTATGGTAACGCGCTTTCGCCCGAGGATACGGCGCGGCTCATATACGGACTGTATTGCCGCAACGAGGGACAGGCCAGGTATCAAAATTTTCAAGACGTGGTTCACGTTTACCTGACCCATTCTTCTCTGAAGGTGACGGAAAAATGTATGGCGGTCATCTTGTCCAACTTGGAGGAATGCGTGACGATCTTCCGTAAAATGCTGCCGACGCTGGAAGAAAAACCCCAGGAAATCGCAAGGCGGCTTTTAAGCAAATATGATAGGCCGGGCGCGGTTAAGATAAACACAAGGGAAGAAGCGGAGCGGTATTGCCGGGAAAACTATCATCAATGTTTGGGGGATCAACGGCTCGGCGAATTGAAGGTTGGCGATGAAACGCTATCAAAGATCCGCTACCGGGAAACCGGGCGCCCCGCGCCCCTTACGGTCAGTCGGTTTGTGTTTACGCAATATATGCGTATAGATAGGCTTGAATGGGACGAAGTTTGCGATCAGATCGCCCAAATGCTGACGCCGGGAGACTTGCAGGCGGCGCTGGAGACGACCTATGTGGATTTATCCGAGGGACGCGACGCGGGCGGCGCGGCGCTCTTTGCGCATAGGGATTTTATGACCGCATACTGCCGCTTCGCTTCCCCGGATCAAGTCCGGGCCTTAAAAGAAAAGTTTGCCCAATGGGAAGAATGGGGAGAGCGGGGCAAAGCCTTTTTGGCGCATCTTCTTCAAGCCCTTGCCCTCAACGAAACGCTAACCGCGCTGCTGCTGCTGGATAAATTGGGCAAATTGGCCTTTGCCGCTAAAATCCGCCGCATACCGCTGGACAAATTACGGGACAGCCTGATCCCCGATTTTGGTTTTGATCAAGACGGGTCGTTATACGGGGAAATTGAAGGGAAAAGGTATCGGATCACGGTATTGCCGGATTTGTCGCTGGAAGCATTTGATATGGAGACGGGAAAGATCGTCAATTCTCTGCCTCCAAGGACGCAAATAGCGCTGGCTCATACCGGGCAAACCATAAATTTTGACGAATTGAAGTTAACGGTCAAAGAAATCAAAGACAATCAGCTGGCCTTTCTCAAACACCAGTTTGTTACCGGGGCAACCAGGACCGTTGCGGCCTGGCGGAGAATCTATGCGGAGAACCCGCTTTTACGCAAATTTGCCGCCTCGATCGTCTGGAGCTATAGTCATAAAAGAGAAAAAGAAACCTTCAGAATCTTGGATGATGGGGCGTTTATCGACGTTCACGGCAGCCCCTGGCTTTTACCCGAAGCGGGGAATGTCAGCGTGGCCCATCCGCTTAATCTCACCGGCGCGGAAATCGCATCCTGGAGCAAGCAATTAACGAGCGCGGAAATCCGTCAACCCATAGGCCAGCTCTCCGAGCCGGTGATCCCCTTTAGCTCCCTTGACGATATCAAAAACAGATATGCCGGTATCGTCATTCCCTTTGGTATCGTTAAATATTTGGCGCAGCAAGGGTATAAAATCTACGGGAATTACGAGTACGGCTACGAAGCGGACAACAATATCGTGCGTCTCCATTTTGATTTTGGGGTAAAAACAACCTTGAACCAGGCGGGGGCGGACGATCCGGTCTATATCCGCACCCTAAACGCGATGAATTTAAGGCGGACGCGGGCCATCAACCATTCTCTAGCTGTTTTGGACAGATTGCCGATTCTAAAAGCCGTTAAAAACGATGAGATTAACAGCCTGATCGAATATATCGAAAATAAAAATTTAGGCTTGGATGAAGATGAAACGGAAGCTTACCTGACTGTCGCCAACAAATACCAAAGTTTTAAATGTATGGCGGAATTGATGGATTACAAAAACAGGCATTTCCTTTTTAACGCCATCCAAAGTGAGATTAAGTTATAGACAACAGACAGAGGGTTCGCGCGTATGGAGCAAAACGAGTATAATTATAATGAGAAACAGGCGTTAGCCAGGAAAATCGCCAACGATATCATTACGCTTTCCCGAAACGTCTTGTTTATCGCCATGCGCTTTCTCGATGTGGTTTTATTCCAGTTTACCCTGGAAGACAACGCGGATGTTAAAACCATCTGCAGTAACGGGGAGACCCTTTATCACAACCCCGACTTTATAATCCGCCTCTACACCAAGGAGAAAACAGCGGTTGCCAGAGCAGTTTTACATTCGGTGCTCCACTATGTTTTCAAACATCCTTTCGTCAATGCCAACATCAACCGTGCGTATTGGAACCTTGCCGCGGATATCGCCATTGAGAATATCATCGGCGATTGTCGATTGAGCCAGGTCGCTACGGCCAGGGAAGCGGCGCAACGGGATTACCTTTTGACCTTGAAGCGCGCCCTTAGCGTTGTCACCGCGGAAAAGGTCTACCGCCATTTATTGGACAGCCAATTATCCGAAAAAGAGTTGGAAGATTTAGAGCGGCTTTTTATCCAGGACGACCATGCCCTTTGGTATCTCGATTCGGATAAGGAAGAGGAAGCGGATGCTGCGGATAAGGATAAAAGGCTTAACGCGGCGGACAAAAACGCGGATATTCAAGACGAGGAGAAGATCAATGTCGAAAATACAAGCGAAGCGGGAAGGAATCCATCGAAAAAGCAGGAAAACTTAAATATTCCCCTAAAGGCGCATTGGGAGCAGATCAGCGAACGGGTCAAAACCGATCTGGAGACGATTTCCAAAGAATGGGGGGCCCAATCCGGCGCTTTCCTGCAAAACATTTTGGACGTCAACCGCGACCGCTACGATTATGCCGCTTTCCTGAGAAAATTTGCGGTTCTCGGAGAGGCGATGCAGATCAACGACGACGAGTTCGATTACGGCTACTATACCTACGGATTGGATTTATACGGTAATATGCCGCTCGTGGAACCCCTGGAATACAAGGAAGTCAAACGGATCAAAGATTTTGTGATCGCCATCGATACCTCGGCCTCCTGCGCGGGGGAAACGGTGCAGCTCTTTTTAGAAAAAACATTCTCCATCTTGAAGCAGGCCGAAAGCTTTTTTAAGCGCATCAATCTGCATATCATACAATGCGACGCCCAAATCCAATCGGATTACAAGATAACCTCGCGTGAAGAATTTGACGATTACCTGAAAAACATGCAAATCCTGGGGCTTGGCGGCACGGATTTTCGCCCGGTCTTCGCCTATGTCGAACGGCTGATTGAAGAGGGTGCGTTTGAGAACCTCAAAGGATTGATCTATTTTACGGACGGGAAGGGCGTGTTTCCGGCGCGCAAACCCCCTTACCAGACCGCATTTGTTTTTCTCGACGAGAATGCCGCGCATCCGGATGTTCCTCCCTGGGCGGTAAAACTCGTTTTACGCATTGACGATATCAAGCAAACCGTATAGGCACAAAGAATTTGATGAAAAATAAATCAACGTTGGATGATGGAAAAGGGTGGGGCTATGAATATCAAAAAAGCAAAAGATCAGGTAAAGGATACGATACGCGCTTATCTGAAAAAGGACGAGTTTGGCAATTATGCGATCAATATCATGCACCAGCGGCCGATATTTCTATTGGGCGCCCCGGGTATCGGTAAAACCGCGATCATGGAACAGATCGCCGAAGAGCTGGATGTCGGCCTGGTATCCTATTCGATGACCCATCATACCCGGCAAAGCGCCATCGGCCTGCCTTGCATTACCCATAAAGTTTATGACGGCAACGAATACACGGTGACCGAATATACGATGAGCGAAATTATTGGCTCCGTGTATGAGATGCGGGAACTTGGCGGCGTCCGGGAAGGCATTTTGTTCCTCGACGAGATCAACTGCGTTTCCGAAACGCTGGCTCCGGCGATGCTTCAATTCCTCCAATTCAAAATCTTTGGCGGGCATCGGGTGCCGGAGGGCTGGATCGTGGTCACGGCGGGCAACCCGCCGGAATTCAATCAGTCGGTAAGAGAGTTCGACGTGGTCACCATGGACCGGCTGAAAATCATCGACGTGGACCCGGATTACGAAGCCTGGCGGGAATACGCTTACCGCCAGGGGGTGCACAATGCCATCATCCGCTATCTGGATATCAAAAAAGCGAATTTCTTTAATATCGAAACCACGGTGGACGGTAAACAATATGTGACGCCCAGGGGATGGGAAGACCTTTCCGATATGTTGAAATTGTATGAGACCATCGGGGCGAAAGTGGATACGGATCTGGTCGGCCAATATATGCACCATCCGAAAATTGCCCGCGATTTCTCGATCTATTATGATTTGTATTTTAAATACAAAGCGGATTATCAGATCGACGAAATCCTCTCCGGCAAGATTTCGGAAGGCGTGAAGGAAAAAGTCCAAGCCGCGCCCTTTGACGAAAAGCTTTCTTTATTGGGTCTGCTTCTCGATGCGGCGACTTCGGGCTGCCGCGCTGTCATGGAGGAGAGGGAAGTACTCTTGGCCTTGTTGCCGCAGCTGAAACCAATCGGCGCGGAATTGGGCGAAGAAATAAATTCTCCCGAAGCGATATTGCAAACCCATATCGAGGCGCAAAGCAAGCAGATCGCGCGGCTAAAAACTTTGGGGAGAAGCTCAAAAGAAAGCCTCGCCCTGCCCCATAAGATGCTCAACGCCCTGGAGCAGTACGCCGCGATCCTCGCCGCCAAAAAGTTTTCCAAAGGAGAGGCGGCCTTTAGCGAAATAAAGACCGCCTTCAACAACCGCTCGGACACGCTGTCCCAAAATGCGGAGCAGACCAAGGCCCGGCTGGAGAACATGTTTGTTTTTCTTGAGAACGTCTTTGGCGAGGGACAGGAGATACTGGTGGCGGTGACGGAACTGACGGCGAACGGCTATGCTTCCAAATTCATTACCGAATACGGCTGCCCCAAATATTTCGCACATAACAAGGACGTGCTGTTTTATGAACGCGGCATGGATATTATGGAAGACCTCAAATTGCTGGAAACGCTTTAGGCCACAAGCACCGGGTACGGTTGGATCGTTCATGATTGAGGGGGGATATGATGCTGACCGTCTGTTTTTCCGGAACCGGAAACAGCCAATACTTAGCCGGGCGCTTTTCTAAAATCATGGGCGCGGAGTGCCATTTAATCGAAGAGTCGGCGGATTTTGCGGCCCTCTTTTCCGCGCATGGGCAAATCGCCTTTTTTTACCCTGTTTACGGGTCTGAGGTACCGCGGATCATGCGTGAATTTGTGGCGGCGCATCAAAAAGACTTAGCGGGGAAAGAGCTGATGATCTTTTGCACCCAGATGCTGTTTTCCGGGGACGGGGCCAGGGTCTTTACTCAATTACTGGCAGGGGTAAGCTATCGCGTGATTTACGCCGAACATTTCAAGATGCCGAACAATATCGTCAATTTCGCCCTCTTTAAGATCAAGAACGGCGAGGCGGTAAAACAAACGCTCGCTTCGGCTAATGAGAAACTGGACCAGGTCTGCGAAAACATCAAAAACAACGTCGTGGTCAAACGGGGGTTTAACCCGTTCTCCCACTTTATGGGACTTTGGATTCAACGCAAATATTACGGTATGATCGAGCGCAAAGCGGAAAAAGACGTGCGCATATCTAACGCGTGTATCCTCTGCGGCGAATGCGTCGCGGCCTGCCCCATGCGTAATTTGACCATCGAAGAGCAAAACGTGATACAGCATCATAACTGTACCCTGTGTTGCCGCTGCGTGAATCTTTGTCCGGCCAAGGCGATCACAGTCTTGCTCCACGGGAAAATAAAAGAACAGTATCAAGGCGTACCCGAAAATTAATTTATCAGTTTAAATTACATATACACGGAGTTTGAAATGCCAAAAAATGAAGAACTGCCTTATACCCTGCGCCGCTCAAAGCGGAAAACCTTAGCCATAGAGATCAAGCCCGATCTGACCGTTTTGGTCCGGGCGCCGGAGTGCACCCCTCAAGGCTATATAGACAAGTTTGTGGCAAGTAACGGGGAGTGGATCAATACCCATCTGGAAAAACAAAGCCGCCGCAACGAGAAAGAACCCGCTTTATCCAAGACGGAGATCGCCAAGCTGAAAAAATTGGGACAAGAGAAAATCACCTGGAAAGTGGGGTATTATTCCCAATTGATGGGGCTCGCGCCTGCGGGGGTGAAGATCACCTCCGCCGTCAAGCGCTACGGCAGTTGCAGCCCGACAAACAGCCTGTGTTTTTCCTGGCGGACGATACTTTTGCCGGACGAGCTTCTCGACTATATCGTGGTGCACGAACTGGCCCATATCCGCCACAAAAACCACGGCAAAGCCTTCTATGCCCTGATCGCACAATATCTGCCGGATTATCGCGAGCGAGTGCGGGCGTTGAAGAATCGGTAAATAAATGAAGGAAGGGGATAAGATGGTTACTTCAAAGAGAATAATGTTTGATACTAATATCTATGATAATATTGTTGACCAAATACATGAAATAAATAAAACTACGGATAGAATTGATTATTACATAACTGCCATTCAAATTGAAGAAATATGTAAGATTCCTGACTCAAAAGAAAACATAGAAGAAACACGTACTAGAAATTTTCTTCGATTAGTTATTTTACGTGCTAAAATTGTACCAACATCAATATTTATTTTAGGCTATTCAAGATTTGATTATGCTTGCTGGTCAACACCTGAGGCGGTACAGATATATAATAAATTTGTTAATCCGTCTGGCAACAATATTAAAGATGCAATTATTGCAACAACTGCAGTATGTGAGGGCTGCATATTAGTTACAGAAGATAAACTTCTTTATAATAAAATGAAAGTAAACAATTATGAAGTAATGAATTTAAATGAATTTAAAAAGTTTATTAATATTAATTAAAATTAGCACAAGTAAAAAGCCAACCATTTAGGTAGGCTTTTATTTTAGTTTCAGAGACCGGAATCGAGGAAATCCCGATAGATTTTAAGCTTTTTGGTTAATATTGTTTGTTTAATTTACTGTATTTAATGTGTTAAGGTATTTACGTAATTCAGTCATTGTATTATCAAGTAAATTTTGAATTTTTTTATAATTTAAAATTGCCTCTTTTATTTCTTCTAAATTTTCATAATCTGTATTTTGATCGTGTGGTTTTATACAATAAATAAAGAAGTTATTAAGATGGGCTTTACATTGTTCAATTAAATTAGAAAATAATAGATATATATTTTCTGGCATAAAAGGAGCATTTTGTCTTAATGCAGTAAAAGCTTTTAAGCATGAATTACTTGCTTTATTATAGCGTTCTTCATAATCTTTAAGTGTAAAATTGCCATCTTCGAAAATACAGGCACAATCCGCAGTGGTATAAGTTAAATTTATGATTAGTAAACTTAAATCACGATAAATTAAAAATTCAGTATCAAAACGCGCTTTACTTATATATGTTTTCTTTTCTAGTTCATTTTTATATTTTTCGAAGTTATTATTTATTGTATTTTGTCTAAAAGCTAATATAATGTTGGCAATTAGAGAAATTCCAGCAATAACTGCCGTAATAATTTGTAATGGTTCACTCATTAAATCATCTCCATGCAATTGTTTTATATCTTGTTTATGCTTCCTACTACATAATCAATCAATTTCTAGTGATTGACTTACGTTGTTCTACAATATGTAAAAAATCCCTTTTTATAGAATATAGAGAGGGAGAGGGATTTAAACAATTAATATTATAATTATAACAGATTTTAAGCTTTTCGTGCATTTATATCTTATTTATGTTATACTTACAGAAAAGAATCTTTGTTAATAATAGTTTATCAAAGGAACTTATTATGTGGATTCGTATTTTAATTGGTATATTTATTTTTATAATAATTACTGCTGTTGGTATAATTGAACAGTGTGTTTTAATAAATAAAAGAAAAAAAGAGTTAGACTTTCTAATTGAATATTTTGATCGAGTGACCAAATTTTATCAGGAAGATTATAGCCAATATACATACCTTATGGAATATTTTGATAAAGCTCAGTTATTGCTCGGCGTAAATGGAATTTTGGCTAGTTTAAGATTACCATATGAAAATGTATATCATCAACATGTACCCATTTTAACTTTGTTATTGGAAATGTCTAAAGCTAGAGGTACATCTACTCACGAATATTATAGAATGCTTTCTCAAGCATTTTTAAGGACAATTGGAGATTATAAGCAATACCAAGAACAAGCAATAAATAATCTTAAAAAAATATATATTGGTTTTTATAGGGGATTCTATTTAATTATTGCTACACCTTTTATAATGATAAGTTATATGTTTTTTAGGCGTAATATATTTATTTTGACTAAGTTAAAGCCATTTGTAAGTTTTTTTAGTATAATTTCAGGATTAATTCAATTGATAGCAATAATAGCAGGAATAATAACTATTGTTTTAGGTTGGTCAGAGTTTAAAAATTTAATTAATCAAATTTTTTAAATAATTTCCTATCTGTTCTCCCAACTAAATAATCTATAGAAACATTAAAATAATCGGCTAGAATAATTAGTTTTTCTATACTGGTCGTTCTTTTACCATTTTCTATATCCGATATTTGCGTAATTGAAACACCTAATAGACCGGCTAAATCCGATTGTTTTAGGTTCTTGGTGGTTCTAAGCTCTTTGATACGTTTTCCGAAAGAAATTTTATTAAACATATAATTTTCTCTTGACATTTAGCTTAAAGCTAAATATAATAAGACCATAATTAGCTTTAAGCTAAATCCTTCTTGTTAATATTATTGTTTTTAGGATAACTAAATGTATGAATTCCATACAAGCGAAGCCAAACAAGAGAAACTATCCCATCTTTCCGCGCTGATCTGCAAAGTCGCTATTGTGCCGGAGAATTATTTGAGCAGGGAAGAGGTAGGCGCGGTAATAGAGTATTTGTGCGATATCGAGTACGAGCTGCTGCGGCAGTTGGACGCCGCTACCCCAAATCCGCCGGAGGGAAGAGGGAGGCTAGTGGTTTTGAAGCGCCGTTAAAACTGTTCCCTGTCAGGGTTTGGGGCGTGTTTACCCCTTATGTAAATTGATCTTGGTCGATGAGTTTACGCCTTGACAGGGAGCTACCTATTTTTGCTTTAATTCTCCGTAAAACGCGCTTTTCCCTTTACGGAGCCGCTAATTCGCGCCCCATGCCTAGAAGGAGGCCTTTGAAAAATGCCGCGTGCGGTATGTCAACAATGTTAATCTGAAAAAAGCCTCCGCATAGGAGGCTTTTATTTTACTTTTAAACTACGAATCGAATCGGCACCGGATAATCACGGGTAGGGGCGAAGCGCAGATGATGATTAAATAACCCCGATACGATAAAGGTCTTCAATAAAAGTAATCGTTTTTTCTTCGATTTGCTTTTTCAGTTTTTCAGGATTATCAAAATCGGGTTGCTTAACGAGCGTTGATTCAATAATAGAATCCACTCCCGGAAGAACTTGCGACAGTCTGTACGGGTCTATTTTCTTGTGTTTTAATATCTCAATATAGTCCGCCTGTGCTTTTCTGTTTTTTCCTCCCAGCCATACTTCGAATGTGCACGCTTCATGCAAAAAAACAAGGGCGATTTTCAAATTTTCTTTCTTTAAATCAGAGGGGGTAAAAGCAAAATATGTCATATCCATATAGCCAAAATACAAAGCGCTTGCCGTATAATCGGGATATTTATTGTCAAGATATGTTCGTAAGTCGGACATAAAGGTCATGATCCCTTTATACGCTTTTTGAATATGTCCCAGGTGGAGTTGAGCCGTATATTCCCCAATACTCTTGTTTAATGAATTCATCGTTTAGCCTCCCTTGCATTATCGAATATCAAATTGAAAGTTATTAGTCTGCCGTGTCTTCATCGCGCGCAGAATCGCATCAATAATCGGGCGAAGTCGATGCAAAACTGCATATCTTTTAAGCCCAGATTCACCTTGTAATATTGTTTTTCCCGATTAACGGCGGAGACGTTCTCCACCATTTTCCCTGCGTCCGCTGTTGCAACGTCGGCCACAGATTTGAAGCCCGCTTCAAAGAAGGTGCGGGCCGCCACTGCGCCCACTCCGTTGATCCGCACCAGGTCGCAAAGCGCATACAATTCGTCTTTTTCCGGGGGATTGCTTTCAAAATAGTCTTTGGAGGTTTTTATCCTTGTGCGATTGAGCCTGGAAATCAATGCGGCGTCCACATCGGGAAAATCAATCAGAGCCACCGGCTTTTGTTCCAGGCTGCCGATCTCTCTTTTCAGGATCGTCAGATAGTCGGTTGAGATACCCGTGGTGGCGGCAAAGGCCGCTAATTTGGCGGGAGAGGACAAAGCCTTTTTTAATTGCCAGACGGTATTGTTGCCGCTTGATTCGATGGCCGTGAAATTCTCGTCAATATCTTGCCAAAGGATTCTTCGCCCGGGTAAGAGATTTGCCCCTTTTAATAGGTCTTTGTAGGTTTGGACGGTTAAGCAATTCAAATCCAAATTATAGGCCATAACCCGCTCCTTATCTAAATATTTAGCTCTCGCGCGTATAGTAACATTTTACCAGATAATAGTTGAATATTGTATCAAAAATGCTAAAAATTGTATTATATGGTTTTTTTTTGTCATTTATGGTATAATTAATTAACTCTTTGTAATTTTTTGTTAAAATTTATATAAAAACAATTTATTATATTTTTTTGAAAGTGACAAATTTTATTATAAAATCCGGATTTATAATTATAACGGCAGCCTTTTGACATAGGGATTCAGAGGTTGGGGGTCTTCGATATGTTTGATTTAAAAAGTTTATTACAGAAAGCCAATAAAGAGCTGATAATTAAAAATCAATTGAACAAGAGGCAGGCAGACGAGTTGCTTGTTGCTAAAAATGAGCTTGCCCTCCAACGGGATCTTGCCGAAGCACAAGCGTTGTGTAACGTGCAGCAACAACTTTTAGAAAAAACGTTATTATGTATTGGAGATGCGGTAATTTCCACAGACATAAATAGAAATATCGTTTTTTTAAACACAGTTGCTGAAAAGATCACGGGCTGGACGAAGAAAGAAGCCATTGGAAAGTCAATCTATGAAATTTTTAATATTATTAGTGCATCAACAGGAAAAAAAGCCGACGATATCATTAAAAAGGTAATGGAAACCGGCAAAATACAGCATTTTAAAAGCAACCCGCTATTGATTACCAAAGCGGGAAAAGAACGGTTAATTGAAGATAGTGCCGCGCCGATTGTTGATGATAATAATACTATTATTGGTGCTGTTGTTGTGTTTCGGGATTATTCTGAAACATGGAAACATATAAAAAATATTGACTATTTGATTTATCATGACCAACTTACAGGGCTATATAATCGCAGATATTTTGAAGAAGAATTTAAAAGAATCGACACAAAACGAAACTTACCCCTGTCCGTGATTATGGGTGATATCAACGGTTTAAAATTCATAAACGATTCCTTTGGACACGCTTTAGGCGATAACTTACTGAAAGAAGTCGCAAACATAATGAAGCAGGCATGTCGGGCGGATGAAATGATCGCTCGAACAGGGGGGGATGAATTTGTCATTTTATTGCCCAAAACAAATGCTGCTGAGGTAGCAAACATTATTGATCGTATAAAATTAGATATATCAAACAGTAAAGTTTGCATTATTGAAACAACTATTTCTTTTGGACATGCTATCAAGACAAAAGAGGGCGAAACTTTAAATAGTCTATTAATAGAAGCAGAAAATGATATGTATAGGCATAAATTGTTTGAGCATACGAGCGGGCAGAGTAAAAAAATTGATATTATTATGAATGCCCTATTTGAAAAGAGTGATAGAGAATCATTACATTCAAAAAGAGTGAGCATTATCTGTAAAGAGATCGCATTGAAGTTGAATTTAGAAGAGGATGAAATCAGCCAAATTGAACTAGCCGGATTGGTTCATGATATTGGAAAAATAGGTATAGATGATAAAATACTTAATAAAAGCGGTAAACTGACTAATAAAGAAATAATAGAAATAAAAAAACATCCTGAGAAAGGTTGGCGTATACTGAGTGCGATTAAGGAGTTTTCCGAATTAGCCGAATTTATTCTGGCCCATCATGAAATGTGGGACGGCAGCGGGTACCCTAATGGACTTTCGGGCGAAGAAATACCGCTAGAAGCGAGGATAATCAAAATAGCTGATGCTTATGATGCAATGACTAGTGAAAGAAGTTATAAACCTCCTTTTAAAAAAGAACAAGCTATTATAGAATTAAAAAGATGTTCCGGAACTGATTTTGATCCTAAAATAGTAAATATATTTTTGGATCAAGTTCTATCCAACTCTAATGATTTTTAATTTGGACTCATGATTTGAATATGTTTATTCTTAAAAAAATAAAAGACTACTTTTGAGTGGTCTTTTTTCGGGGGATCACTTTCAAAATACAAATCATAAAAATACAAGCCGCTAAAAGCAGCGGCTTGTATTTTAAAAGATTTATCCTTATGATCTTTGAGCTCGAAAGATTTTAGTTTTCATATTTTAAGGATTAGAGATTACAGTTGAGTTGACTTTTATTAAGAGCGTTTAATCTTGCTTCATCGTGCTCGTTAATGAAATCCAAGACCAGTTGTTTTATCCTATCTTTTAGCGCTCTTATTTTATCTAGTTTTTCTTCTTCTGTCCCGGCATAATCTTCAGGATCTTCAAGATCCCAATGAAGTTTTTTGGTCACGCCCGGAAATACAGGGCATTCGGTTTCTTTTGCCCTGTTACAGACAGTAATAACATATCCATAAAAATTACCGGCTTGTATTAGACTAAATACGCTTTGTGTTTTCTTTTCTGATAAGTCCACACCTTCCTCTTGCATAATTTTTACAACCAAAGGATTTATGGTGGTTGGTAAATATCCGGCACTTGCCACCTCATATTTTTCACCACCGAATTTTTTTAGTAGTGCTTCCGCTATCTGACTTCTTGCAGCGTTATGTATACATATAAATAATACTTTTATTTTCAAAATATATGCCCCCTTTTAGTTTTTGATATTATTCTAAGTAATGATCTATTACATTATATTATAATTTGATTATATAAGGAGATGATAGTATATAATTGTTAAATTTTGATTAAAAAAATATGAAATTCTGACCTGCCCTATATTGGAGTGTTTAAACTAAATTTTTGCCCCGGAGACCGGAATCGAACCGGTACAGGCTTACTCCCGACAGATTTAAAGCTTTTTCGATTGTTTCTAAACAAAAAAGACTCCGATATAGAGTCTCAAAAAAATACTTTTAATTTTTTATAAATTTACGAACAACATCTTTTAGGATAACACCTATTGGGACAACATCTACAATTACGAACTACGGTACAGCAACATAGTAAAGGCAATAGACAACAACATGGGTTAAAGCAACAAAACATTTCTATTCCACCCCTTCCATTAGATTTCTAATCAAAAATTTAATACCTTTAGTACAAAATATGCGGTACAACTTTGGGGGGTTACTATATTTGCAGCAGGTAATTTGATTTTGGTGTGCCGGAGACCGGAATCGAACCGGTACGAGATTACTCCCTACAGATGTAAAGTTTTTCGTTTCATAATAAGTTCAATTTAAATTATCTTTGTTTTTGATCTTTTACTTTTTTCATAAACCCCGGATATTTTATTTCTCGATTGCATGGGTCAGGCATATGGTAATTGTTTATATTTAATTCAACAGTTTCATATCCTTCTTCATTATTTGTTCGGACATAAGCAGTTAGATGTCGTTTGCAATCAAGTTCATCTTTAAATGCTTTTCTTATTTCGTAAAGAGATTGCATCACTTTATAATTTCCACAAGAAGGACATTCAAAAAGATAGCCATCAGATTCATCCGTTAGCATATATTTTTTTGCTTGAGAATTATAACATAAAAGACAAGGTCTTTCGATATGCATATGGTGCCTCCTCGTTGCTTATTATAATAATTCTTGAATAATTCTTGATATAGCACAAAAAACCTTTTAGTATTATATATAAATATTAAAAGGTTTAGAATCTATTTTACATTAAACAATTATTAATTTGATAAGTTTGTGGTGCCGGAGACCGGAATCGAACCGGTACGAGAAAAACTGGCTGACATTTGCCAGTTTATTTGCCGTTATGAACAAGGGTAAATATTTATTATTATAGCACAAAATAAAATTGTTCTATAGAATGATTTCTCAACTTTTGTAGAAAGATTGTGTGCCGGAGACCGGAATCGAACGGTAAGAGATGACGCTATAGATTTTAAATTTTTCTGGCGATGACCTCCATAGAGCCGTTGAATCTGGTGCTGATATCGTAATCCAAAACGCTAAACCCGTTTTCACCAAGAAGCTTTTTTAACCCCTCATAGGAAAAATAGCTGATATGCCAGGGTTCGTTCCACATCGGGTCGTTGTGTTTCATGATTTTAGAAAAGCCGCTTTCAAAATTAGGCGTCGATATCCAGAGGATGCCCCCCTCGTCTAAAAGCGCATAGGCTTTTTGGATTGCGGCAGCGGGGTCTGTGACATGTTCCAGCACATCGCCCATGGTGATCATGTTAAACTTAGCGCTATTATTATACGTTAAGAAGTCCGCGCAATATACAGTGATGCCGAGCATTGTCCGGAGTCTTTCGCACTGCCGCTTCGATATCTCTACCGCCTCGACCTCGCAGCCCAGTTCCAAAGCGGCCGCGATCAATTCTCCGGTTCCCGCGCCAACATCTAAAAGCTTATTTCCATTGGCGAATGCTAAGATCCGTTTAATAATAGTTCCGAGCACCGGCAAAAACTGCGGCCGCGATTCCATATAGAATTCGTCGCCCAGCTCTTCGATTTCCGGCTGCGGGTGCGCAAATTTTTTCGGGAAATTATAGGCAAAAAATTGAGCGCATGAATCGCATTTCATCCATAGTTTAACGGGATTAAACAGCGGGGTGTAATTGGCCATAAACAGCGGTATGGCGCAAAAATGGGGCGTTCCGCTCCCGTGATGACAAATCGGACATTCCTGCCAAAGAACCTCCTCTACCGGAGCGTATACATAGTTGTGAAACGGCGCATCTTTGGTCGTGATACTGGCACAAAGCGCATGATCGATTTCAAAGGCCTCAATCCCAAGACGGTATGCTCTTAGCGGCTGCCGAACATTAAGCTTACGGCTTAAAATAAAACTTGCCAGCGCTTTGATTTGGGCTTGCGGATCATAGGATAAAATGAGTTCCAATAATTCAATCGCTTGGTCGGCATCTTGATTGCCGCAAATATTAGCCGTACTAATGGACTCTAAATAAAAAATACTCTCGGCAATATTTATCCATTCATTATAATTATTAATCAAGTCGTCGGCAGACTTTTTATTGGGCATAAGCGCATCACAGCAATTGCGTAATTTATGGGAAACTTGATTTATTTTTGCCGCTCTAGGCTCATCCAAAATTGCGGATGCTTTTAACGAAATCGACTTCAAAACCTTTTGTATATCTGACAAACTTTTTTTGATATCCAAGTCGGTACTAATGTTTTGTTTCACATCATCTACAGCTACAGATAAGGTATGGTTTTGGTCGAGTATTTGATGGAGAACTTCTAATTTTTTCAAATTTTATCACCTGCTTTAAATAGCCTTCTATTTGTACTATATTTGCAGGTGGGACAAAAGGTGAGCGAATAAGTATCTTCTATGCTTGACATACCTAGTAGTTCTGAGTGTAATGTGGTCATAAAATAAATTATAAATCTACTTGACTTGCTGCCTATTGTTTCCTATAATAACCAATATAGGTTATTTTAAGGAGCAATGAGTAATGGGTAAAGCATATTACACCGTCGATCAGATTGCCAAGATGCTCAGCATCCACCCTAAAACGATTCAGCGTTACATCCGTGAAGGCAAGCTGCGCGCCGCCAAGATCGGTAAAAGCTGGCGGGTCGGCGGCCATGATTTGAGCCTTTTTGTGGAAAGCGCCGAAAAAGAGATCAATCTCAAAAGCGGGCCAAAAGGCGGAATAGCGGTGGAACGGGTCAAAGTCTCCTCGGT
>Ga0351841_1004_pt1 | contig 35310 bp, 36 predicted proteins | sample BONcelHFGM3001E6_FD_206884 | JGI IMG/M metagenome (GOLD analysis project Ga0351841, IMG submission 206884) | Enriched cells from coal bed in the Powder River Basin, Montana, United States - BONCAT cells FGM rep1 HSBNCT.FGM.300.1.E6 ...
GGGGGGTGCTGGCTAATGTATCCGCCGACGGAGAGCCGTTTGCGATTCCTATCGGCTATGCATGGGATGAAAATACCGGGAATCTGATCATCCATACCTATCGCCGGGGCGTTAAGATCGACAATATGCGCCGGGATAACCGGGTTTGTTTTACCATAGTGGGCAGCAGCCATCTAGTTACCGATAAGTTTGCCGCAGGTTATGAAAGTCTGGTCATTTTTGGCCGGATCGAGGAAATCTCCGACCCCGATGAAGCATTGAAGGCGGCAACCCTTTTTTGCCGTAAATTTGCGCCGAAGATCGTGGAAGGGTTGAATGCCGACGCCGCCGATCGCGAGATTAACGACCTGGCGTTGATGCTGGACCAGGCGCGCGATTATATGGCCTTGTACCGTATTATCCCCAGTCATATCAGCAGTAAACAGCGGAATATGCCAAAAAAATAAGCCCTATAAAGGCGTTGCACCAATAATCACATGTCTATTAAGCAATTAAACGCTGTCTGCAAATCAGGCAGCGTTTAATTGCTTTTTGCATGTATAGATATAGGTTTTTTAAGATACGGCCTCAATTAAGAGTTTAAGCCAATAAAGTCAGCGCGCCGGTTTCCGGGTCGATCAGCAGTCCGTGCACCGCCACATCTTCAGGGATGAGGGGATGGTTTTTAATCATACCCACGGTGGATTTGACCGATGTTTCCACGTCATCGAAGCCTTTTAACCACAGGTCCAAATCGATACCGCAGGAACGGATGACCTCGATGGTTTCTTGTTTAATATGGCGCGCAAGCATTTTTTCCATGATTTTTGAAGTATCCAATCCCTGCATGCCGCAATCATAGTGGCCAATGACCAATATTTCCTCCACGCCGAGTTCGTAGATGGCCACCATGAAACTACGCATAACGCTACCGAAGGGATGGCTGATGACCCCGCCGGCATTTTTGATGATTTTGACGTCGCCGTTTCTTAAATTTAACGCCGCTGGCAACAACTCGGTCAGCCGCGTATCCATACAAGAGAGAATAGCGATTTTTTTAGTGGGAAACCGGGTGGTCAGGTATTTTTCATAGCATTTGCTCTCAACAAATTTTTTGTTGTGGGCGAGGATTTGCTCAATTTTTTCTGTCATCTTATTTTCTCCTGTTTGATGAGATTATAAAAATCTTAATTATTATATCATGACCGGTAGGATTTATAAAGCTTTCGGTGATTTAAGGTAACGGCTTAATCTTGGAAAACGATTAACGTGTAAAAATTAATCGTTTTTTAGCAGGAGTAATTAAATATTAGGCAAATTACATAGTTAGCCAACATAGAATTCAATAAAACATTAAGAAAAGCAGGGCGATTTTTGTGAATAACACTAATGATTACAAAGCACTTATGAATCAATCCATCAATGTTTTCTTTAAAGACGCATTGAAAGTGATTTATAAGAACCCCGGGTTGACAAAATTTATTCTTCAAACTATCGGCACTCAGGAAAAAGCCGCTAAAAGGCGCGCGGAACATGACCAACAGGGGATACAGGTTCCGCCATATATGATTATCAGCATTACCAACCGCTGCAATCTTCATTGCAAGGGTTGTTATTCGCAGGCGCAGCATCGACCGGTAGAAAAGGAAATCGATCATAACAAATTACGCTCGGTCATTTCCGAAGCCAGAGACCTGGGTATCTCCTTCGTGTTTTTGGCCGGCGGCGAACCACTGATGCGTCCCGATATTCTTGAAATCACCCGTGACCTCCCCGATGTGATCTTCCCCCTTTTTACCAACGGTTTATTGATTACCGATGAAATCATTGCCGGATTAAAAAAGCAAAGAAATGTGATTCCGGTAATCAGTATGGAGGGATGTCAGAGTGAAACAGACGAGCGGCGAGGTGCCGGGGTATTTGCGCGACTCCGGGAGACTTTGGAGAAAATGAAAAAAGCGGGAATCCTCTATGGCGTTTCTTTTACGGTTTCCCAGGCTAATTTTCCCACTTTAACCGATGAACATTTTATTGATCAGGTCAGTTCTTCAGGTTGCCAGCTGTTTTTTTATGTCGAATATGTCCCGGTTCAGGAATCGACAGAAGATATGGTGATAACGGACGATCAAAGAGCGGCCCTGCCACTTATTTTAGAAAGCTTCAAGAAAAAATTTCCGGCCTTGTTTGTCAGCTTTCCCGGCGACGAGGAGATGTACGGGGGATGCCTTTCGGCGGGGCGCGGCTTTATCCATATCAGCGCCGAGGGCGATCTGGAACCGTGTCCTTTCGCCCCGTATTCCGATACTAATTTAAAGAATCTATCCTTAAAAGAGGCCCTGCAATCCGAATTGCTGGCTAAAATTCGGGCCAACCATGCGGAATTGACGGAAACACACGGCGGTTGCGCGCTTTGGGATAAACGTGAATGGGTAAAATCGCTGCTTTAGTATTAGAACCGGCAGGAAAAATTTTCTCTGCCGGTTCCTTTAATTAGTCAACAAATTAAGTCATAAGATAATTTGATTTTTTTTGTTTTTTTGGCTCAATCGCTTGAATATGCGGCTAAATAATTTTAAGCGGAACTTCGATTAATGACGGCTGACTTGATCGATAAAAATAGAGGAGCAACTATGACTGAGATTTCCGTGGCAAAAATGTCCCATGAAGATATTGAGGGCACGGTTGCGTTATTTTTAGAACTCGTAATGCAGGTGAAGTCTGAAACGCGGGATGTTTACTTTGATTTTGATTCTATTTCTGTCAATGAGATAAAAACCGCTTTTTCCATGTCTTTAGAGGACGAAAACAAAATAATACTGGTTGCAAAAAGGGATGGTACGCTTGCCGGGTTTATCTGGGGCGAGATTACTGATTGTTTCTTTCCATTATCGCCCGTAAAAATGATAGGGTATATTTTTGGAGCTTATGTTACATGTTCAAATAGAGGCAAGGGGATTCTGAGTGCGCTTGAGGCCAAACTGATCGATTTTTTTAAACAAAAGGGCGTGGCGTATTGCGAACTCCATTGTATGACGGAAAACAAAACCGCGCGAGATGCTTGGAGGGCACTTGGATATAAAACTTTCAGAGAGCAGATGAGGAAAAAAATAATTTAAATCCGCAATAATGAGTTTTTGAAAGGTGTATACGTATGGGCAATGAGGGCATTTTCATTAAACAGTTTTTACTGACTCCCGCGGCGGGGAAACGACTGATTGGCCGGTCATTTCTGCGATTCGCTTCGATTAGGAAAGCCCTGGCGGAACGGACCGTGGTGATTATTGCCGGGACGACCAACGGCTATGTCGCAGAGGAATTGCTGGGGAGTATCGGCCAGGGCGCGGATTTTTCCCGGAAAAGATTTTTTCGGGGTGTCACTTTGCCTCCCGCATATCCTGTGACGGAATCCGGCAGGTTAAGCGACGAAACCGATTTTCCAGGGGATGTGGTTATTAACGGAGGAAAGTGGGAAAAAGGGTTGACGGTTTTTGACGTCGCAGATGATTTGAAACAAGGCGACGTCATTGTTAAAGGCGTCAACGCCCTTAATATTGACAAAAAGCAGGCGGCTGTTTATATCGGCGACCTTAAGGCGGGAACCAGCAATGTCTTGATGCAGGCTGTTTTGGGCAGACGGGTGGAATTATATCTGACGGCCAACTTGGAGAAGAGGATTTCGGGCGATCTGCATTACCTGGCTCGAAAACTCAACGCAGGCAATGCCTCCGGCCCCCGGCTTTTTCCCCTTGCGGGAAATATCGTAACAGAATTGGAAGCCATTGAAATCATCACAGGCGCTAAAGCCGAGCTGGTTGCGGGGGGCGGGGTGAGCGGCGCGGAAGGAAGCTGCTGGATCGCTGTATCCGGTAGCGAAAAACAAATAAAGACAGCGGAAAATGTCATAAATAGCGTTCGCGAAGAAGAAAATTTCTTCGTGTGAAGAGGCGGTGGCAGATATTCGGAAATTTTGTTTTGTAATTCACTTATGAAAATTAGAACGACTTTCGCTAATTGATTAAGCTAAGCTCCTAAAACGTTTGTTTTAGGAGCTTTTGGTGGAAGTGGGGTGGGAACCATCTTGGCATTAAGCAATGTGAGCCCATTATTTCGATTTGCTAATTTGCGTGCAGACGCGTAAACACGGTTAAGCGTTTGTTTGAAATTCAATCCCGTTTTGGATGCACAGCCTGTGGGCGGCGAAGCGGCCCGCGCCGCCCGCGCCCGGTAGTCCGCCGGGCGGCAGGGTCCACATACCCGCCATGATGAAGTTATTAAGTCCGGGCAAAAGACCGGAATGATAGCTGGGGATGTCTTTGCTTTTCGTCAACCAGGTCATCCATGCGCCCCGCCAGGCATTGCAGTATTTCACATAGGTAATGGGGGTCACGACATCGGTGATCTCTATTTTACCTTCCGCTTCTGGATAACGCGCGACCACTGCGGCGACGGCGTCGTCTTCCAGTTTCTTTTTTTCCGCCTTGTATTTATCGGGATTATCATACAAGGCGTTCCAGTAATCGTAATCGGCTTTATAGAAGGCGGCAATCACGGTTTTGCCTTCGGGGGCCATGGTATCATCAAATCCGTAATGGAGAATATTCGAAGTGTCGATGGTGACGCCGCCGATGCTTGCAGGTTCTTTCCGCTTGATCTCCAGATCTCGATAAACATAGGGGATTGGCGCATCTATACCTAAAAAGACCAGCGCACTGGTAACGGTGGGATAAGTCTGTGGGTGTTCAAAAAGGTTTTTGTACATCTGGGGGGTATATTTATCTTCCAACATGTGGTTTAAGGTGGCATATCCGTCGGCGCAGGATACGATATGATCCGCATAGGCTTCTTTTCCGTTATCCAATTTGATTCCGATTGCCGTGTCGTTTTCGACCAGGATTTTATCCACCTTTGATTTATAGAAGACCTTGCCGCCAAGATCAAGGAATCTCTTTTCCATCCGCTTGGCCAAAGCCCTGGAGCCGCCCAGGGGATAACCACAATCGCCGAAGTTCATCCCCGCTAAGGTGGAAACAAGGGCCATCGCCGTGTAATCTTGCGAAAAGGAGGTGAGAAAGGCGCGTTGCAACAGAGGGCTTTTAAACGCTCCTGCTAATTCTCCCATGGTCATTTTGGCGTATTTGGCGACGCTGAGAATCCCGCTTAAATTTTTTGCGGCATATTTGATCCCGTCTCCGGCGGTCATCATATCCATCGGTTTATCGATCGGCATGCCGAAGCGGCCCATCTTTCTTAAGTCTTTACAGAGTTTTTTGATCGTATCCTTATCTTCAGGGGCAATTTCAATCAAGTGTTCTTCCAGTTTATCGGCATCGGTGTAGAGGTTGACCGCCGCGCCGTTTTCCTCGTATCGGGCGAAGATATCATGATTGAGGATTTGGACACTATCGTCGAGCGCGCCGGTGTCGCGCCATAATTGGTTGAGCGAAGTGCCCGGCTTGGAGCCGACCAGCCAGTGGATGCAGCCGTCGAAATGGTAACCGCCCCGGTCCCAGCCCGTGCATTCTCCGCCGGGGATGGTGTGCAGCTCGTAAATCTCCGTTTCAAAACCGTTTCTTTGCGCATAAACGCCGCAGGTTAAGCCGGCGATCCCCGCGCCGATAATGATGACCTTTTTCATGAATGCAACCTCCGTAATCTTATTTTCTAATCATATTTACTATGATCTCAGGATCGGGCATCTTAAAATCTTTCATAGATAATTTATATACGGCAAGCCCCTGTATCGCCGCAAAGAAGGTAACGGTCATTTCCAGAGGGTCGCCTTCCTTGATCTCCCCGGCCGTCTGTCCCTCCCGGATGAAACCCGTCATTGCTTGGATGGCAATATTGCCTTTGCTGAGTAATTTTTCTCTTCGGTCATCCTCGCTTTCCATAATCGAAGCGTGAACAACGATCAGAAAATAATATGCCGAATCATTGAAATTTTCGATACCGTTGAGGATGTACCTGGCGGTCTGGCGGACTTTCTCGAGAGGGCCAAGCGACATTTTTTCCACCATCAGCAATGATTGGGAGGAGGTATCCATGGCTCGCTCCAGTAATGCGTAAAAAATCTCTTCTTTGGAATTGAAATAGTGATATGCCAATCCCTGGCTCATGTTGGCTTTGGTCACGATATCGCTGATCTTGGTGGCGGCAAAACCCCGGGAGGCAAAAAGATGTAAGGCAGCCGATAAGATTTGTTCTCTACGCTCGTCTTTGATCAAAGCGTTTTGCTCTTCGTTTCTCGGACTCATTATGAAAATCTCCTTTGATTGAACGTTCATTCAATAAAAGTATATGCCGGAAAGATTTCTTTGTCAAGCATTTTTTGGTAAATTTTTGATTGATTTTAATATTTAAATTTTTACCTAATTAAAAAGGAAACGCATTATGCGTTTCCTTTACTGTTATGGTTTTTATGATTGAAATCAGGTATTTCGACAGTTTAGTAGTTTATTTTTTACTATTAGTTCGTCCAAGTAGGTAATCCACACTAACTCCATATAAATCAGCCAGGGCGCAAAGAACATGGGGCGGTATCATTCTTTGGCCTGATTCATAGTAAGCATAAGTGTGCTGATGGATGTTTAACTCAGCACCAACTTGTTCTTGTGTCATATCGCGATCTTCTCTTAGATCGCGGATTCTCGAGTATTTTTTGATGCAAATCACTCAACGGCTAGGGTATTCTTACTCAACGATATCGCAATGCGCTACGCCATATTCCAAAAATAAATTGATGAGTTCGTTTCTGGAACGGTTGCTTTTTTTTGCGATATCATCTAGCTCTACAACTGTTCTTTCTTTTATGCGAATAGAAAATGTTTTATATCCGTCTTCGCCTTTCGCATGTTCTTTTTTGGATATTGTAATACGATTATTAGCCATTTTAATCACCTCAAAGACAATTTTATCTTGTCTTCTGCCATAATAATATGTTATAATTTATAACATATTACATAATTTATGTTATAGGCGGAGTTCTAAAATATATATGAAGGGAGATTAAAGTGACGTACTATAAAATAACTTATACAAAACTTCTTAATACATTAAACGATATTATTGACCGCTTAGAGAATGTTAAAAAGGAAACGGAACTCATATATATGAACAGCCGGGATCTGGAAAGCATTAGGCTAGAGCTAGAAGAGGATAGGAAAGGAATCGATTAAGGAATAAAGGTATATATCAAAAGAAGGAACCTGAAAGGTGCCTTCTTTTAATGTTTGGCGGAGCGGGTGGGATTCGAACCCACGGACGGTTGCCCGTCAACTGATTTCGAGTCAGTCCCGTTATGACCACTTCGATACCGCTCCACGATATGCAATTGCCGGGTTATTCGCCTGGTTGAAGATCAGTTGGCTATCACTGACCTTATCCTATTTGGAAAAATTCCCGCCTCAATAATATACCACAATTATTATTTGGGAGCAAGAGCGGGCGAAGTATAAATAAGATCATTAAAAAAAGATAATATATTTTTAATATTCATCAATAGGTGTATCTAAAGTGAAATTTATCAACCAATACTATTTTGATTTTGTTTTATCTAAGGATATTGTATAATTGATTAAACAAAAGCAAAAAAGGCTTAAAGGACATATAAATGAAAAAAATTTTATTTAACAGGCAAAGCGCTTGTATCCAGCCGCTTAGGGCCTTGATCGAAGAACAAAAGCACCGGACGCTTGCGATGTGGGCCGTCGATTGCGCCTTGCCGCTGTTGGCGCTGTTCGAACAAAAATATCCGGCGGAAAAGCGGCCGCGCCAAGCCCTGGAAGCGGGGGAAAAATGGATGCGCGGGGAGATCAAGATGCCGGAGGCCAAAAGGGCTATCCTGGCCGCGCATAAAGCGGCAAGCGAAGTGGACGACCTTGTGGCCTGCGCCGCTGCGCGTGCCATGGGACATGCCGCGGCGACCGTCCATGTGGAGACGCACGCTTTAGGTTTGGTGTTTTACGGCCTGACGGCAATGGTTTATGCAGCAGACCCTGCCGATGCGGATGATGTTGTTGCCACAGCGTGTCAAGGGTATTATGACCGGCTCTCATATTGGCAAGTCCATATCGATCAAGCCGGGCAAAACTGGGCGCCTTTCCTTCTTCCGGATAGCCCCAATAAAGAGAAACTTTTAAGAATAAAAAATGAACAAAAGAAAACTTCCGGCGTCTAATATGTGAATGTGTTTTATGAAGGCGAAGTTAAGAATTATCCGGGAAAAATTATCATGCCAGAAAATGGAGGAAAATGTGAATGAAAAGAATTCTATTGGTTACGGTTATTTGTTGTTTGCTGCTAATCGGTTCCGGCTGCGCCGCATCGCAAGAAGATCAACTTACCGCCTTGGAAGAAGCGATTGCGGCAGCTTCGGACAGCGATCCGTTGCAGCCGATCATTATCCGCAATGCAGAGGGTGTACTGGACTATGATCAGATGGACAAGGATGCGGAAATTAGCGACGGGTCCCCGGCGGCGATCGCCAACCGCTATATCTACCGGCAATTGGCCCGCTATGCCAGCGGCTATTACGGCAATACCATCAACGGCGAACTGGAATACACCAATCCCTGCGACTTTACGGATGTGCGGATAAATACCTTCGAGCAAGCGGCGGTCTATGACGATCTGCTCCCGGAGGAGACGGTCTACGTTTATCATCTGGATTATTCGCTGCAACCGAACCGGGCGGAGGATATTGTTCTGCGCGACGCCATGTATTTTGACGACGAGGGGTGGTTTGCGGATAGAGGGGGTTTAGGTTCGCCTTATTTGATATTAATCCCAAGCGAAAATGACGGGCAATATCGTCTGCTTACGGCGATGGATATTACCTATTATGATGCGACTGGTCCCCTGGAAGCGAGCGTTAAGATGGTCTTGGTGGAACTTGGCTTAATCCCCGCGACCTCGGCGGAGCAAGCGGCTGAATTTTCATTTCTCGTAGGCGGGCAGGCTTTGACCCTGGGACAGCAGGAGGGCAGTTTTCCCTGGGGTTATGCTTTGACGGAAGTGTCCCGTGAAAACGGGGACGGCGATGGTTTTCACTGGATAGATATCGAGACGGTAGAGGGCTTGGAATTGTCCGCTTTCCGGGGCGCCAACGATGACGATACCGACGCCTATTTGAATTTGATGTATACCGAGTCTCCGGATTTTTCCACCTATAGGGATATCCGTTGCGGCGATACCGTAGAGAAATTGCAGGAGGTATACAAAGACGAGTTAATTGAATCGGAAGATACGTATAAATTCGATCCGGTATTGGATTTTATTTGGTGCGAGATCAACTTCAAGGTTGCGGATGGGTTGATTACCAGTATCCAGATCGTTCAAATCATCGATTAAGGGCAACAGCAACGTCGTTTCTTGGGTGAGCGTTATAAAAAGGAACTCCCGGACCGGGAAGGTCCGGGGGTTTTTGATTTAATTAAACGGATTGGATTAATGTTCCGCGGTTTTAGGATGGTTGGTTTTTAACTGTGTGAGAAAGCTTAGCCTAAACCGGTACCCTTCGGCCAATCGATCCTGGCTTTGCGTGCCTGGGCGCTTTGCAGTTTACGGGGGATTTGATACAGACGCCCGTCTTTGATAAAATGGGCGCCGGTCTGCTTGAAATAAAAAGGCACCCGGGCCGCCATACATTGGCGGCGGATATCCAGGACCCATTGATAATCGCAGGGGCGGGCCGCTTGTCCCGATTCTCCGCCGACCACCACCTTATTCAGCCAGGGGCCGAGATAGGCGGACATATCGATGGGGGTAAGCAGCGGTTCCGAAGCGATGCTTTTGTGGCGGATCGGCGTTTCTTTATATATTGGCAGCCGGTAATCCGCCATTTCCTGGTTTTCTACGGTGCAACAAATCGCCACGTTATCGTAACCCTCCCCCCAATCTGCGGGGATGCAGTCGTAGAAACGGTCGATACGCTTGGTGATGAAAAAAAAATAAAGGTCGCTACGCTCACGCATCATCGACCAGGCTTCCCCGCGCCATTCGTCGGCCAGATCAAGAAAAAAATCCGAGGTAAAACAGGTCCATACCCGTTCCCCCGGTTTTATTTTATAATTACCAGCCCGATCCCGGCGCAGGGGCAAATTAAAATTCGCGGTTTTATGCACCAGCGAACTGTCTTTTTCATAGCGGGCGTCCCGCCGGTATACATAGCAGTGGCGGCAGCCGGCCGAATATTTGATACAGCCGTGCCAGGGGTTCCAATCCGCCATGAGCCTGCCTCCCTTTTCCGCGCGGGCTTAGTTATTTGCCGATTCGACGCTATTCATTAAAAGCGGATGAGCTTCCTTTTTAATGGGGACGAGGAGGCTGATCGCTTGGGGGCATACTTCGATTTGCAGGGGCAGCGAGCCGAAATATTCCCCGTCGGAATCCACCTCAATATTTTTATTGTCCGGGGAATGAAAACTGATCCTTGAAGTCTGGAAGTACTGAATCGCCGGCGATTTAAGGAAATCGAAGGTCTTGTTTTTATTGTTTGTATCGGAGGCGGAAGCGAAAATACTTCTTTTCTCCAAAAGCAATACGTCAAACAATCCGTCGCTTACATCCGCCTGGTGCATGAGTTTGCGGAACGAGCCCACGCTGCTTGAATTCGTGACTAAACTCAAAAGAAAATCGCCGGAAATCGTACCGGTATCCATACTGATGTCCAGGTGGGTGCTTTTGAGAAATTGCTCCGGGACGCTGCTGGCGGCATGCAGATAATAGGCCAGCCGGCCCAAGATATTTTTAGCGTCTCTGGAGGTGTTATGGGAGATATCGGTAAAAATCCCGAATGCGACCACATTAAGAAAATAGGTGCTTTCATTGGCTAGACCGACGTCGATGTTCCGGTAAAGGCCTCCCCGCACCATTTCGCAGAATTTATCCGGATCGTCAGGAAGATGCAAGCTGGCCGCAAAGTCGTTGCTGGTGCCTGCAGCCAAAATGGCCAAGGGCACGCCGCTTTCAGACCGCATGATCCCGTTGATGATCTCGCTGATCGTCCCGTCGCCGCCGCAACCGATAATCAGATCCGTGTCTTCTCCGCTGCAGGCTGCGGCAGCTTTTAAGGCGTCGTCCTTTTTCTGGGTATTGGTTACTTTAATGGAGGAGGCGGTGCCGTCCATTAATAGTTTTCCGATGATCAGTTCCAGATTTTTTTGTATAAGCCGTCTGCCGGCATTGGGATTTACGATAACATGAATTTTCACATGAACGCTCCGTATTTGCTAACTGTTATTGTTGGTTGCTATATTATGGCTGTTTATTCATTCTCATGTATCTCACCATATTTATATATAGTTTATTATAATAGCTGCTGTAATTTATCTCAATAGTATTTTTAAAGGAAACTTGTCGTTTTATGTTGAAATAGTTAAACATTAAAGTTTTTATGTTAAACCGGAAAGAATAATTCTTATGAGAAAATCTGCGGGTAAAGAAAATAACGCTATTTTCAATCTGCGTAACATCATTATCGGCTTGGCGTTGCTCTTACTCTTTTTTGCCGCAGGCGTCCGCTTTAGCCCCTATCTGTACCCGGGAAACGAATCGGCCGCCTTGCCTGAGTATACGGCGGCGGAAGATACTAACGCGGTGTGGGTGGACGTGAAAGGCGCGGTAATGGCCCCGGGCGTATATCCGTTTCCCGAGGGCAGCAGGGTGGAAGACGCTTTGGCTGTAGCAGGACTTGCCCCGGATGCGGCGCCGGAATTGCTGAATCGCGCCGCATTTCTTTACGACGGCAGCGAATTGATCGTCTCTTTTCAAAACGGAGATATTGATTGGAATGCGCTGGCAAGCGTTCGAAGCGGCGCCTATTACTATCAGGAAAGCGGCGCGTCTTTGGCTGCCGGGGAAGAAGAAAATATTTATGCGGGAAAGCGGATCAATATAAATACCGCATCGTTATCCGAATTGGAGAGCTTAGCCGGCATCGGGGCAACCAAAGCGGCGGCCATTATAGATTATAGGGAAACCTACGGCGACTTTGTGACCAAGGAACAGATCATGAATGTCTCCGGTATCGGCGAAGCCACCTTTGAGAAGATCAAGGCCCGGATTTATGTGGACTAAACGCATTCCCGATTTTTTGCGGGGCAGGATCATTTTATCCCTGCTTATTTTCTTTACGGCGGGGATAGTTCTGGCTGAATACGGGCATTTTTCTTCCCGAATCATTCTTTGGTGCGCTATCCCGTCGGCGTTGTTTCCATTGGCTGCGCTTCTTCTTAAAAGATCCCCTGTTTGGTTGTTTTTCCCCCTGGTTTTTTGCTTGGGCGCTTTTTTTTGCGCCGGGGAAAACGCCGCGCTCGACGCCTGGCCCTACGAAGACGGCCATAATATCATCGTTTGCGGTAAAGTGCGGGCTATTTCGCAGGGGGAAGACGATTGGCGGGCGACGCTCTTCGTAGATAGCGCGGATGGTAGCGCCCTGCGTTGCGCGGATATTTATCTTTACGGCGAAGGCGGCCCTCCGGCTCCCGGCAGTATTATTGAAGCGCGGGGTGTGGTCTTTACCCCCGCGCCTTATGCCAATACCAATGCTTTTGATTATAACCGTTATCTTAAACAGGAAGGGATTGGCGGATCGGTCAGCACGCTCTATACCGGTAAAGTCACCGTGCTCGAAAAAGGCCCGGCTTTTTATCCGGGAAAAATCGGCGCATGGTTGGAAAAAGGCCTCCGCGAGGCGGCGGAAGGTCTGAGCGAAAGGCAACAGGCACTGGTTTTCGGCGTCTTTCTCGGCGATAAGAGCGGTCTCGATTACGGGATGAAAAACGCCCTCGGGCTTACCGGCGCTTTGCACGCTTTTGCCGTTTCGGGGTTGCATGTGGGATTTATCGTAGCCATCGTATTGATTTTTTTAGGCGGCGCATACCGCCGGCGCTTGCCCCGGTTTATAATCTGCATCTTGTTTTTGCTGGTTTATCTTAGCCTGACCGGAGCCAGCGCTTCGGTGTTACGGGCTTCGATTATGGCGATTTGCTTACTCGGCGCGACGCTTTTTGACGAGCAATACGACGGCGTGACCGCTTTATCGCTGGCGGCGTTTATCTGCCTGATTATCCATCCTTTGTGGCTTTTTTCCGCGGGGTTCCAGCTTTCCTTTGCCGCGGTTGGGGGGATTATTGCTTTAACGCCTACATTCAAAAAACTGTTTTACCCTTTACCCGGATGGATCGGAGAATTTTTCGCCGTGACTTTCGCGGCGGTTTTGGCTACATTACCCTTGGTTTGTTATTATTTTTATCATATCAGTTGGTTGGGATGGCTGCTTTCCCCCTTGCTGATTCTCGCGGCCGGAATAACGGTGATGCTCTCGTTTGTAGCCACGTTTATTGCCGTTTTTTTCCCCTGGCTGGCCGGGATTTTTCTCGAAGCCGCCGCCTATGCAATGGGCGGAACATTTTGGCTTTGCGACCGCTTAAGCCAATTACCCTTTAGCGCAAGCGTTACCGGCGCAATCCCCGGTTGGACGGCGGCGCTTTTTTTAGGAATTTTAGCGTTTATTCCTTTTCTTTTCCGTAAGTACGGTCGCTGGATCACTGTGGCGGTATTAACGGTTTTGTTATTGCTGTTTACAATTTTTGCCCCTAAAAGTTTTATATCCGCGCCGGTATTGGCCGGACCGCTTACGGAGATCGTTTTTATCGATGTGGGTCAAGGGGATTGTGCCTTAATAATCTCCCCCCAGGGACAAACGATTCTTATCGACGGCGGCGGCAATCCCTGGAATCCGGGCGCAATCGGAGAGTATTCCCTCTTGCCGTATCTGAAAAGCCGGGGTATTACCCGTATTAATCTGATGATTAACAGCCATCCTGATGCTGATCATACGGACGGGCTGCTCAGCGTTTTAGCCTATTTGGAAGTGGACCGGCTCGCCTGCGCCGATATCTGGGACGACAATGATCTGGCGGGTGAATTGTCTTCCGCGGCGGCAGAAAACGGGACCAGCCTTTTAGATGTCCGAGCCGGGGATGCGATTCAGGTTGGGGATGATTTAACCCTCCGCTTCTATTATCCGCCGGGCGATTTTACTTTAGACGGTGATCCGGTTTCCGATACCAACGCCGCTTCACTGGTCTGCGAAATCAGTTACGGGAGCATAGATATCCTTTTTACCGGAGATATCAGCGGCGATCTTCTAAGCGGGATTTGCGCGGAATACAGGATAGAGGCGGAAATGATCAAGGTGTCGCATCACGGCAGCCTGGACGGTTATGGGCAGAACCTGGCGGAGTTACTCGGGACAAAAGCAGCAATAATTTGTGTGGGCAAGGATAACAGCTATGGTCATCCCAGTAAAAAGGTGGTAGAATATTGGCAGGAGTATGGCGAGGTCTACCGTACTGATACAGACGGTTCTATATCCGTTTATACCAATGGTACGGAGTATGCGATCTTGACCTATTATTGATATGCAAAACCTTGAACATGCGCTTAAAATGGGCCTGACCTGTCCGATATATCTTTTCCACGGCGAAGAAACCCTACTGATGGAGCAGATGCTTGAAAAGATTGCCCGTTTGGTCTCGCCAAACGGCGAGTCCTGGAATAAAGAGATCTATCACGGCGACGAAATCGCTCCCGCGGATATCGTCTTTTCCGCTCAAAGCGGTGGGTTCATGGGTGCGCGGCGGCTGATTATCGTTAAAAATATCACCTGGCTAAAACCGGCAAGAAAATCAAAAGACGAGAATACGGAAGAAGAAAACGGGCAGATCGATACGCCGGCGGGGGTTGATCTTGAGCCGTTGATTACCTATGCCGCGGACCCTAATCCGGATACGGTTTTGATCCTGATCTGCTATGGCAATGTTCCGGCCACCAGCCGCCTGCTCAAAGCGGTGAATATCGGCGGAAGAACGGTGAGCTTTCCCGCGCTTAAAGGTAAAGAGAAGGAAAATTGGCTGGCCGCTTATTTGAAATCCGCAGCCAAGGTGCCGGAGCGGGGCGTCGTTCCCTTTATCTCATTGATGAGCGGAAACGGGCTGCTGAATACAAAAAGCGAGGCGGACAAGCTGATCTTGTACACGGCGGGAAGAACGAAAATAACCATGGAAGACGCCCACGATACGGTGAGTCAAACCGCTCTGTCTGGAATATTCGATTTAAGCGACCGCATGGCCGAAAAAAAAGGCGTGGAAGCGGTGGCGATCCTTCGCCAACTGTGGCTGCAGGGGGAGCCGCCCCAGAAGCTTCTCGCCATGCTGGGAACGCAATACCGCAATAGTTTAGCGGTCAAGAATATGTTGGAGAGGGGTTTTACCGGCAAAGAGATTGCCGGTCGTCTTTCCATGAATCCATACGCGGTGCAAAAATGCGGCGTATTGGCCCGTTTTTATAGCATCAGGCAGCTTTCCCGCGCCCTGGAGCTTTTGCTTGCCGCCGATATTGCCCAAAAAAAAGGCGAAGGCGAGATGAAAGAACTGCTGGAAGTCGCGATATTACGCATCTGCGCAATGTGAATAACCAATAACTGGGGGAAAACCATGAAAATCACTTCCGTTTATATCCATATCCCTTTTTGTCTGCGAAAATGTAATTACTGCGATTTTGTTTCGGTTCCTATCGAGGAGCATCGCGCCGAGCGCGACGCCTATGCCGCATTACTTTTAAAGGAGCTGGCATTATTTGAAGGGGAAGCGGATTTTTCCCAAGTACAGACCGTTTATTTTGGCGGCGGTACGCCTTCCTTGATGGAAGCGCAAGAAATCGGCGAAATTTTAAGCCGCTTTTCGTCAGCGACGGAAACGACTTTGGAAGCCAATCCGGAAACGCTTGACCCCGGACGTTTGGCTGACTTTCGCCGGGTTGGAATCAACCGCATGAGCTTGGGCGTACAGAGCTTTAATCCCCTATTTCTTCGTGAAATGGGACGGGGGCACAGTCCCGAACAGGCTGTGGCGATGGTTAAAGCCGCCAAAAAGGAAGGTTTCGATAATATCGGCATCGACCTCATTTACGGCCCGCCGGGGCAAAGTTTAACCGATTGGCAAGACGATGTGCAAAAAGCGCTCGATCTCGATATCCGGCATATCTCTTTGTACGGCCTGACCATCGAAGAGGATACGCCTTGGGGCTGCCTGGTCAAAGCGGGAAAATTAACCCCGGCGGACGACGATTTAGGTGCGGAAATGCTGGAACTGGCGATAACTGCATTGGAATGCGCGGGATTCCGCCACTATGAGATATCCAACTTCGCCAAACCCGGCTTTGAAAGCCGCCATAATTTAGCTTATTGGCGGCGGGAGAATTATCTGGGTCTCGGGGTTGCGGCGGCCAGTTGTTTCCTTAACCGCAGAATGTATAATCAAACTGGTCTTGAAAAATATCAAAAGATGTTGGAAGAAGGAAAGCGGCCCCTTATGGATGAGGAATCGCTGGGTATTGACCAGGTAATCAGCGAAGCTATTTTCTTGGGACTGCGCCTGACGGCAGGGATTGATTTTAGCGCTTTTGCCGCGCAATACGGGGTCGACCCTCGCAAGCGCTACAAAAAGGAGATCGCTAAGATGACCGAAGCCGGACTCCTGGTGCTCGATGCGCAGGGGATGAGACTCACCCATAGGGGATTGCTCCTGGGCAACGAGGTGTTCCGAACCTTTATTTAATCGCTCAAAATATGTATGCCTGTCCGTATCCCCAACAATGAGGAGGAGGGGCAGGCATTGATCGTTTATCTGATGAAATCATGGTAATTTTCTTTGGTCGCCGCAGGATGCACGGCGATAGCAATCGCAGCTGAGATGATTTCCGAATCCCTGGCAATCAGCGCGTCAATATCCTTCGGCGTAACCATCAGCCGTCCGCGGAAGCGTTCCAATAATTGTTTTTCCGCATAGGTACAGGAATCGGCATCCAGTTGCGGCGGAGAGAGCATCGCTTTTCCTTTCCAATAGTTTCCGAGAATACTGAAGGTTTCCGCGATGATCGCGGACGTATCCACCACGGTGGGCACCCCTAAGGCGATAACCGGGCAATTGGTCATGCTGCTGTCGATGGCAATGCGCCGGTTACCGATACCGCTGCCCGGTTTGATCCCGGTCTCCGCGATCTGAATTGTGGTGCCGACGCGGCTGACTGAGGCAGCGGCCAGACTATCGACAACGATCAACGCCGAGGGATGTATATGCTCGCAGATACCTTCAATGATTTCCGCAGTCTCTATCCCGGAATTGCCGAGGACGCCCGGGGCGATCGCACATATTGACGCCAGGCCCTCCGTAGATTCTTTTTCCTGGAAAAGATGCCGGGTTGCGCAAGTCATCTCGACCACCCGCGGACCGAGGGCATCGGGGATGGCGTTACTGTTGCCCAAACCTACGATCAGCAGCGGTTGTTCCAGAGACGGCTGGTTGGGGAGAAGCGCTTTTAATTGATCCGCCACGACATCCGCGATATCCGCGATCGCTTCTTCTGTTTCCACGATGGGGATGTCAAGAGTGATATATCTGCCAGGAGGACGATGAAGTATTGCCGCGCCTTTTTGGTTTAAAACGGTAATGATGTGAATCGTGACGCCGTTATCCGAGATCACCTCTTCAGAGACGCCTTCTATTTCCCGATTTGCGTCGCCTCGAAGCAGCGCATTAGCCTCTACCGCCATATCGAGCCGGGAAGCGAGCGTTGTCATATGCCATAAATTTTCCGTAAAATCCATTGTCTTTGCCATAAAGCTATTATGGACCAAAATGGAAATTATCATCAGTAATTATCCTGGCAAATGCAGGAAGTAAGGCTTAAAAAGCGAAAAATATGTAGGGAAGGAGATTTGCCGATGAAAGCAACATGTATCATGTGCGGCAAGGAAGAAGAAATAACCAAGCTGCATAAGGATTATAAAAAATTGGCCGCAAATCCTAAAGCTGCTTTTATATGCGAATCGTGCTCCCTGATTGTTTCCAAACAAGCTTCGCGCGGCAATGTTTTGGAGAAAAAATAAATGAGAATAATCGCCGGGTCAGCCGGTGGGCGCCGTTTGCGGACGCTCAAAGGAATGAGTACCCGGCCCACAGCGGATCGGGTCAAAGAGGCGGTTTTCAGCGTACTGGCGCCAGATATTCCCGGCGCAAAGGTGCTGGACGCTTTTGCGGGTAGCGGGGCGCTGGGACTGGAAGCGCTTTCCCGGGGGGCGGAGACGGCCTGGTTTTGTGAAATCAATCCCGCCGCCGCGCAGGTTTGTGCCGCCAATATAAAAGCTTGCGCCTTTTCCCAGGCAAATCTTCGTCAGGGTAATTTATTAAATATTTTGCCTCAATTGCGCGAAACATTTCCTGATTTGCGCTTTGATCTGATTTTTCTTGATCCCCCATACCGCAGCAAACTGCTTGACGGGGCTTTTTTGACGATAGAGCAGGGAGGCTGGCTCGCGGATGAGGGGATTATCATTGCAGAAACGGCGGCTAATACCCCGCCGCAGACGAATTCTTTTTTTCGGATGGCCAAGGAAAAAAAATATGGCGATACCGCCGTCCGTTTCTATATGCTGAATCCAAAGATGCCGAACGCTGAAATCAGCCAGGACAGTGCACGGTAAGAATCGCGGGGCATTGAATAATTTAAGGAGGACGTAAAAATGGATTCGAACGAGAAAGACTTAGGATTGGCTTCGATACTTAAGAATCTTGAGGAAGCGGTAACCGGCGCGAGCAGGGTACCGCTGACCAATAAGGTGATGGTCAATGAGGATATCATCATTGATTGCGTTGACAAGATATATGCCGCTTTGCCCGAAGAGATCAAACACGCCAAACAAGTCTTGGAGCAAAGCGATAAATTGCTGGAAAGCGTGGAAGGCCAAGGCCAGCGCATTATTGCCGAGGCCAGGGAGAAAGCGTCTTTGATGACCCAGGAGTCCGCCGTCTATCAGGAGGCGGCTGCGCGCGCGGAGGCGATGATTTGCGAGGCGGAGAATGCGTCCCGGCAACTACGCCGCGACGCCCTTCATTACAGCGACGATGTTTTAAGTCAATTGGAGGCGACGCTGGAGAAAATGGTGGTCAGCATCCGTAAAAACAGAGACGATCTCCATAAATTTACTTTCTATGACGATGAAAACAAAGAGGCCGCAACAAAAGCATAAGGCAAGAAACGCAAATGAGCGCTGCTAAAGCAGTGAGCCAGATCTGAGAAGACGCCCAAAAATAGTTGATAACTTCAGAGCCGGGTACAAAGGTCGCGACGGGAAGACTGATCGTTGAGCAAAGCAAGGATGCACCGGTATAGGAAAGTAAAGCATGAAACAACCGGGTAGCCAGATAGGGAAGTATCCGGATGTCCGTATCCCCTATCATAGCCAGGACTTGCATTTGTACCGATAGTCCGCCAAAGCCCAGTATTGCGGCAGCGGCAGGTATGGTTTGCTGAAGCGGCAGACCACTATCCGCCAAGGCATTAATCCCCAAACTCATTTCCCAAAATCCCTGTATATAGGCTTTGAACAAAGCGATATCCGGTATTGGTAGGATATATAACACCCCGGTAAACACGGAAAAGAAGATCATCAGACATCCGATAGCAGTGATATTTGCGGTGGCCCGGGAAGCCGCCGCTTTTAATATCCGTCCGAAATTATTACTGGAGAATTGATTCTCCGCCGGTTTGCTGAACACCGGGTATTTTTTTTCACGGGGAAGAGGCGTTTTACAGCGGGCAATCAAGCCGCTCATGATACCGATAAGTAGATTTCCTCCGTAATGGACGATGAATAGCAGTATTGCCGCCCGGGGGCAGTGGAGGAGTCCGCCTGCCACCGCTACGGAAATATAGAGCGGGCTGGCGTTATTGGTAAAACATATCAACCTTTCTCCTTCGCTACGGCTGATCTCGTTTTTACGCCGAAGGGCAGCGGTAATCACCGCGCCGCTAGGAAAACCCGAACAAAAACCCAAGGCAACGGCGAGCGAGGCGCTTCCCGGCAGGGCGAACAGAGGCCGCATTAAAGGACTCATGGCAAAGGTCAGATAACGCGATATGTTTAATTCCATCAAAAGTTCGCTAAGGAAAAAAAAGGGAAGGAGCGCCGGAGTGACGACTTCCCACCATAAGTTGAGCCCTCTTAGCGCCGAATTATAAGTCTGGCTTGGCGTTAAAACCATGGAAATAGCCAACGACACTAAAACGATGAGGATTATTTTATTAGTTTTATTGTTTAAATTCGCCACGATTGGTTTTTCTCCATTAAAATTTACTTTTCTTTGCTAAATTATTGTGTTATACTAATACTTAGTGTGTTCAGATTAAATATTATGTTTATTTGCGGAGGTTATGTTATGAAAATCTTAGTTTTAAACTGTGGTTCTTCTTCTCTAAAATATCAGTTGTTTGATATGGATAACGAATCTGTCATGGCCAAAGGGTTGGTTGACAAAATCGGACTTGAAGGGTCCGAACTGGCCCATACCCCTGAAGGACGCGACAAGTTAACAATAAAGAAAGATATCCCTAATCACGGCGTGGCGATCGATCTCGTCGTTGAGTTGCTCTTAGATAAAAAGAACGGCGTTATTGCCGATCTGGGCGAGATTGACGCCGTGGGGCACCGCGTTGTTCACGGCGGACAGACTTTCTCCAAATCTGCGATTGTTGACGAAAAAGGTCTAGCCGAATTGGAGCGTCTGAGCGAACTGGCGCCCCTGCATAATCCGCCCAATGTTCTGGGCATCCGTACTTGCCAGGAGAAAATGCCCGATGTCCCCCAGGTCGCGGTATTTGACACCTCTTTTCATCAGACCATGCCGGCTTCCACTTATTTATATGGCATTCCCTACAAATTTTATGAAAAATATCAGGTGCGCCGGTACGGATTTCACGGCACTTCGCATCGATTTGTCTCCGAACGCTGCGCCAAACTGTTGGGCCAAGACGACGCGAAAATCATTACCTGTCATCTGGGTAACGGGTCTTCCATTGCCGCGGTGGTTGCAGGGAAGGTGCTCGATACGTCCATGGGTTTCACGCCGCTCGAGGGGCTGGTCATGGGCACCCGCTCTGGGGATATGGATCCGGCGATCGTCACTTATCTCATGGGTAAAGAGGGAATGGACGTCAAAGCCATGGATGCGATGCTCAACAAAAAATCGGGTCTCCTGGGTATCTCCGGGGTAAGCCCCGATATGCGCTATATCGAGGAGGCGGCAAACGAGGGAAACGAACGCGCCGCAGTCACCTTGGAAGTATTCAAGAATAGAGTATTACGCTATATCGGCGCTTATGCCGCCGAAATGAACGGGGTGGACGCTATCGTCTTTACCGCCGGAATCGGCGAAAACGCTGCTGCCCGTCGCGCCGAAATTTGCGCTAATTTAACTTATCTGGGCGTAGATTTTGACGATCAGGCCAATGATTGCCGGGGCAAAGAAGTGGAGATTACCAAGCCCGGCTCAAAAGTGAAAGTGTTTGTTATCCCCACCAACGAAGAGCTGATGATTGCCCGGGATACCCAAGCGCTCACAAAGTAAAATAAGCTGTTTTGAGCATTTACCGTCGGGCGGCGTTTATCATCTTTGTTGTTGACAAGCAGGCGACGAATCAGTATAATGTTTCGAGACGGAAGTGGTTCGAATGCGTTTATCTTTAACAAAAATCAAACATCAAACCGCGTTAATAGAAGAATACCGGCTTTGTGAACCATTGCCCAGTCCGGTTGCATATGGTTATACGCATTTTGTTTTGGATAATCCGGTGCACTTTTGCGGTCATGTCACCAATAAAGGCGACGGACTGTTTTTGGTGGACGGTAATTACCAAACGGAAGTGGAACTGCGTTGCAGCCGTTGTCTTTCTTCGTTCAAATTACCTGTTTCAGGCGATATTCATGCCTTGTACGGGGCGGAGGCTAAAGACGATTATGACGGGGAAGTGGCGGTTCACGCTTTTTTGGGGAATGCGATTGACATCAGCGAATTGCTGATGAACGAAATATCGTTTTTCCTGCCGATGCAGCCACTCTGCCGTGAAGCGTGTTTGGGCTTATGTCCGGTTTGCGGCGCCGATCAAAATAGCGGGGCGTGTTCCTGCAGTAAAGAAAAGATTGATCCGCGCTGGGAGAAACTGGCAACGTTGAAGATTGATCGCAAAGCGTAAGAAAGGAGTATCAGAAAATGGGCGTACCCAAGGGTAAAACCTCTAAGGCCAATAAAAGGATGAACAGAGCATCCAGATATAAGCTCGAAGGTCCGGCATTGAGTGAATGTCCGCAGTGCCATGCCATCAAGCAACCGCATCATGCCTGTCCGGAATGCGGCTATTATAAAGGCGTGCCGGTGGTAATCAAAAAAGAAAAAGCAGCTGAATAATGCATAAAAAGAGGGCTCACATACCTTTGAGCTCTTTTTTTGTATTTTTACCGCTTTAAATTGCTGGAATTGATCGAATCCGCGCAATCAATGCGCATGCCTAGCCAGGTAATATTAGGAGATAATCATGAAATTAGCATTTGACATTATGGGCGGAGATCACGCTCCGTCGGCCATTATTGACGGCGCATTGGATTTTGCAAAAGCATATCCGCATGAGGAAATCATTCTTGTCGGCCTCCCTTGCGTTTTGGAGGCCCTTACCGCATTACCGGCGAATGTCAGTCCGCTTGCCTGCGGCTCCGTGATGGCGATGGATGAAGACGTGCGAAATTTGATGCGTAAAAAGGATAGCTCCATCTGGACGGCAACCGAGCTGGTTAAAACCAAGGAAGCAGACGCGATTATTTCCGCGGGCAGTACCGGTGCCCAGATGGCGGCGGCTACTTTACTCCTTGCACGGATCAAAGGCTGCGAACGGCCGGCGATCGCTTCGGCATTGCCGACCCTTGACGGGGGAAAGCTTTTTTTGGACGTGGGCGCTAATGCCGATTGCACTCCGTCGATGTTACTTTCCTTTGCAAAAATGGGCGCCGTTTATGCCGAAGAGCTGCTCAATTTCACCAATCCGCGAATTGTCCTTCTCGCTAACGGAACAGAGGCCCATAAAGGCAATAAACTCATCCAAGATGCATATGCTCTTATTAAGGATAGCGGTTTGAATTTTTCCGGGAACAAAGAAGGCAGAGATATCCTTGTCGGCGATTATGAGGTGATGGTATGCGATGGGATGAGCGGCAATATCGCGATTAAGAGTATCGAAGGCGCAGTCTCAATTATCATGGGCATGCTGAAACAAGAATTAACTTCTTCGCTTAAATCCAAGTTGGGAGCCGCTTTAATCCGCGATAACCTTTATCGGATCAAAAAAGCCTTTGACCAAGACGAGGTTGGGGGGGCGCCTTTACTGGGCATAAAGGGTATCAGTATTGTCTGTCACGGCAGTTCCAAGGCCAAATCCATCTTCAGCGCGGCTCAGTTGGCGCGCAAGTGTTTTGAGAGCGATTTTGTCAATAAGTTAGAAAGCGCTTTATAATTTAAAGCGATTGAGATAGAATTTGATTATATTCTCCCCCCTTGATACCTAAGGGGCGCTTAAGAAAAGGGAGATGCGTTGTATCGCGGGGATCAAGATCAATAAGGAAGTGAAGATCATGTCTGAAGAAGAAAGAATAAAGGAAATACTGGTCGATCAATTAAAGGTAGACGAAGGTATCCTCAGCCGCGATCTGAGCTTTGATTCGCTAGCTATTGATTCCTTGGAATTATTAGAATTGATTGTGGCTATCGAGGAGGAATTTGATATTTCTCTTGATGACCAGGAGATGCGCCGCCTGGAAACGTTGGGAGAAATGTGCGATTTTATTTTGGAGAAAATTAAAGAATGAGCAAAGAAAAACCGCAGGAAGAATACGGGAGGGAATTTATTAGTCTCGGGGAGAAACTGGGCTTTGCCTCCGGCGATTTTGAGGTGTTACGATTGGCCCTTACCCATTCCACTTTTTTCGAAGGAAATCGGCATGGGAGTCAAGGCGGAGTCGGCGACGATAATCAACGCCTGGAATTTCTCGGCGACGCGGTCCTTGATTTGATCGTAGGCGATTATCTTTTTACCCGTTACCCCAAGGCACGGGAAGGCGAGCTTTCCAAGATGCGGGCGTATCTCGTATGTGAAGCGTCGTTGGCCGAGGCGGCAAAGGCTTTGGGCCTGGCGGAGAACCTGCGCATGGGAAAAGGCGCCGAGGCGGGCGGCGACCGGAATCGTCCTTCGGTGCAGGCCGACGCATTTGAAGCGGTAATCGGCGCAATATTTCTCACCCAAGGCTATCAAAAAAGTCGCCAATTGATTTTGAAACAATTCGCCCAAAGGATGGATACGCTTGTGCCTGAAGATTATGAGGACAAAAAAAGCATGTTGCAGGAGCTGGTCCAGACGATAGCGCCACGGGGAGTGGTCTACCGGGTGTTGGGGCAAAGCGGGCCGGATCATCAGCCCCGTTTTGAATCCGGCGTTTATTGCGGAAAGCTTCTCCTGGGAAAAGGCGAGGGCGGAAGTAAAAAAGAAAGCGAGGTAGCGGCGGCAGCCGTTGCTTTAAAAGCCCAAGATCAATGGCTAAAAAAATTAGAATAAAAGACCGGTGAAAAATGAGCAAAAAATACGATTAAAAAGAACCGGAGAAAATAAATCTTGACAAGAAGCCTTGGCAATGATATTATCAAAAAAATTAATAAGATAAAACGATGATCCGGACACGGGTTTTTGCAGACGGTTTTACAGAGAGCCCCGCTTGTTGAGAAGGGGTAGATACGGGCAGAAACTTACCACTGGGGAGTGCGGGGGCGAACCCCTGCCGTGAAACTGCGTTAAAGCGATGAGTGATATCACCTTTGGTGATATAATTCGGGTGGAACCATGGAGCAACAGCTTCATCCCGTTTGGGATGAGGCGTTTTTTTATTTTAAGGAGGACGATAATGAAAATCAATATTGAAAATTACGGCGCCAAAACCTTTGAGGAAGGCCTGCCCGCGATTGCCATCGCCAAGGAATTGGACGCCGACGCCGCCAAGAAATTTTGCGCGGTCAAGGCGGGGGATAAAGTCCGCGACCTTAGCTATAAACCAAGCGAGGGCGATACGCTTCGTTTTCTTTCCTTTGAGGATGAGCAGGGCGCGCAGGCTTTCCATCACAGCAGTTCCCATATTATGGCCCAGGCGATCCAACGTCTTTTTCCGGAGACCAAGTTCGGCATCGGGCCGGCGATAAAAGACGGATTTTATTACGACCTGGACAGCACGCATATTTTCACCGATGCGGATATGGCGGCGATCGAAAAAGAGATGAAGCAAATCGTTAAAGCCAATTATAAGTTCGAACGCAGGGAAATGAGCCGGGAAGAAGCGCTTAAATTTTTTGGCGATAAAGGAGAAATATACAAAGTCGATCTGATTGAAAACCTCCCCGACGACGCGGTTATTTCCATCTATCAGCAAGGGGACTTTATCGATTTATGCGCGGGCCCCCATTTGCTCGCGACCGGGATGGTTAAAGCTTTTAAATTGATGAGTGTGGCGGGGGCATATTGGCGCGGCGACAGCAACAACAAAATGTTACAGCGGATCTATGCCGTTTCTTTCCCCGATAAGGACGCTTTAGACGCCTACCTTTTTCAACTGGAGGAAGCTAAGCGTCGCGATCACCGGAAACTGGGACAGGAATTGGAACTCTTTTTGTTGCTGGACGAGGGGCCGGGATTTCCTTTCTTCCTGCCGAAAGGCATGGTTCTTCGCAACGAACTGGAAAATTATTGGCGGCAACAGCATGCGTTGGCCGGGTATCAGGAAATAAAAACCCCGTTGATTCTCAACCGGGAGCTTTGGGAGCGTTCCGGTCACTGGGACCATTATAAGAACAATATGTACTTTACCAAGATCGATGAAGAGGACTATGCGGTAAAGCCGATGAACTGTCCCGGCGGGATGCTGGTTTATAAATCGAAACCGCATAGTTATAAAGAAATGCCGATGCGCGTGGGCGAACTGGGACTGGTTCACCGTCACGAATTGTCCGGGGCCCTGCACGGATTGATGCGGGTGCGTTGTTTCACCCAGGACGACGCGCATATCTTTATGACCGGGGAACAGGTCAAAGACGAGATCGTCGGCGTGACCAAAATGATCGATAGTTTCTATAAACTGTTTGGATTTCCTTATCACGTGGAACTATCGACCCGTCCGGAAAAGGCCATGGGCGATCCGGCAATATGGGATATTGCAGAAAAAACCCTGGCCGCCGCTATGGACGATATGGGTATGCCCTATACAATCAACGAGGGGGACGGCGCTTTTTACGGACCCAAACTTGATTTTCACCTGGAAGACAGCCTGGGCCGCAGTTGGCAATGCGGTACCATCCAACTGGATTTCCAAATGCCGGAGAAATTTGAGCTGACCTATACCGGCGCGGATAACCAACCGCATCGTCCGGTGATGCTCCACCGGGTGATATTCGGTAGTATCGAGCGTTTTATCGGCATATTGATCGAGCATTTCGCCGGCGCTTTTCCCCTGTGGCTTTCGCCGGTGCAGGCTAAAGTGTTGTCCATCACCGACCGACAGGCCGAATATGCCGCACAATTGGCGCAGATGCTGAAAGAAGCCGGGATCAGGGTGGAATTGGACGACCGCAATGAAAAGATCGGTTATAAGATCCGCGCCGCCCAAACGGAAAAAGTACCGTATATGTTGATCGTAGGCGATAAGGAAATGGAGAGCCATACCGCGGCTTTGCGTAAAAGAGACGAGGGCGATTTGGGCGCGATGCCGGTGGATCACATCATCGCCCGCTTACGCCAGGAGATAGCCGATAAGATTTAATGAGCCTGACAGGCCGGTCTCCGGCTTTAAGGCTTTTAGTTGCGCACGATCAAAACGATATTATGTAAACGGGACCAAATGATTCGGTCCCGCTTTCGTTTACGATAGTAACTTTGATTCAAAAGTTTCGCAGGCAGTTTCATCCGAACAGGAAACGCAGGAGCAGTCGCTACTACGTACCTCGATTTCCTTGGCGTCGCAGTGGTAGTCATGATTATATTTGCATTCTTCGACCAAACATTTGATCCTTGCCATCGGATCACCTCCTTTGCAAAGTTAGCGGCTGTCAGCATAGTTCAGCGGATAAAAAATAAAGATGATAGACAGTTTGTGTTGTCTATCATCTTTTTATTCTCCGCCAAAGGCGCAATCACTTGAACCTTATTATTTGAGCCCGTTCTAGGAAGATTTCTCACCAGATAGGTGATCCGCCCTGTTTTCCGGTTCCAACTTGCTCACCAGCGCCCATTCCACCCGTCGTTCGGCGAATTCTTCCACCTTGATATGGAGCCCGAAAGCGTCCAATTCCGGGTGGGAGCCGTCCGGAGGTATTTCGGAAAGTTGGCTGAATACCAGGCCGCCCAAGGTATAGAAATCATATTCCTCGTCTTCCATGGGGATGGCAATCCCAAGCTCTTTTTGCATCATTTCAATTTCTACGCTACCCCGCATCCGCCAAAGGTTCGGCGTCAGTTGGTTGATTTCCTGGGTATCCAGGGGGTCGAATTCATCGTAGATATTGCCCACGATCTCCTCCAGAAGATCTTCCAGGGTAACCAGACCGCTGGTTCCGCCGTATTCGTCCACGACCACCGCAATATGATTCTTTTTCTGCTGCATATCAAAGAAAAGCTTATTGGCCGGAACCGATTCGGGGACAAAATAGATGGGGGCGACAAGCTCGCGTAGGGGTTTGGGCTGTGCGCTTTGGGCGTTAAGAAGGTATTCGCGGGTACGAAGCAGGCCGATAACATCGTCGATATCATTGCCGCATACCGGGAAGCGCGAGAGGCCGCTTTCGGCAATTAATTGCATGATCTCTTCTTTACTGTCGTCGATCCATACCACCTTCATATCGGTACGGTGGATCATCACATCCTCGGCGGTAATATTATTGAATTCAAAGATATTTTCAATGAACATTTTTTCCGTTGCTTCAATCGCGCCATTTTCTTCGCCCAGATCCACCATCAAGCGGATTTCCTCTTCGGATATTTCTTCCGGTTCGGAATGGGGGTCGATACCGAAAAGCCGAAGTATCCCATTCGTGGATTTATTTAGCACCCAGACGAAAGGACGTAAAATTTTGCCGGCAAAGATAATGATCGAGGCCACGGCAGCCGCTATCTTATCCGGCTTGTGCATCGCCATTCTTTTGGGTACGAGTTCGCCCAGGACCAGGGTAAAATAAGAGAGGATGCAGGTGATAAGAATAATGCAAAGGGTATTCATGGTTGCCGCAGGAATAGCGGTGAATCCCACATCGCTACTCAACCACTTGACCAATCGCTCGGAAAAACTGGATGCGGCAAAGGCCGAAGCCAAAAAGCCGGCCAGAGTGATCGCAATCTGGATAGTGGAAAGAAATTCCCCGGGTTTTTCTACCAGTTTAATCAGTTTTTGAGCGGTCTTATTGCCATTATCCGCATCCCGGCGCACCCTATTATCGTTAAGAGAGATCAATGCGATCTCAGAGGCCGAAAAAAAGGCGTTGACTAAAATAAGCACAAAGACGACCAATAATTGCAGACCTAAGTGGCCTTCCGACAAAATTATTCACTCCTTTTTAAAATAGGGGTTATGTACCCCGTTCGTTTTCCAACACAAAAAGGACATGTCCATCCGTCGTTCCGGTGGACTATGCCCGCAGATAAAACCAAATATTTATACGTACTACCGCTGGGGTCAGCGTCTTCCATCTCTAAGTGGGGACCTTTCTAAACAAATTTATATATTGATTTTATCAAAAAGCTTAATTATTGTCAAGTAAAACGGCTTTGCGCTTACTTTTGCCGATTGCCAGTCAACAATGCGCCTGAAATTACTTGAAAATACTATTGCCGATGAATTCTTGTAAGACGGAATCGCGCGGTACCAGATCGGCGGAAGCGGGAGAAAAATAGCGGATCAGGCGAAGGATACGCTGGGCTTCCAGATAAGACGGCTCCTGGGCGTCTATCGCCGATAACTTATCCTCGATCAAAGGCCGCAGGACCGGCAACTCATAGAGTAGCGCCGAATTGATAAAGAAGTCCGCCTGTTCCTGAAAAGGGAAGATATTACAGTGTTCGCCCCGGCGGACGGCATCCCAGTTAATCAGGGTATCGATAGGGCTCATGCTTCGGGAATGGGAGTCCCTGACGATACGGCGGATCAGACGGCCGTCGGAAGACGATACGGGGGTGCTGGCATCGAAATTGAGTTGGGTAAGGGCGGATACGAAAATTTTCCGCTTTTTATTATGGGGGATGCCTTGACTGATCTTTTCGTTTAGGGCATGGATACCTTCTACGATGAGGATCTGGTCTTCATCGAGCTTGAGCCGGCGGTGATCCCGGACGCCTTTTCCTGTTTTAAAATCGTAAGCCGGGAGGCTGGCTTCGCGTCCTTCCAACAAATCGGACAGATTGCTGCGGAAGAGCTGGAGATCAATGGCGGCCATCCCCTCAAAGTCGGGTTTACCCTGATTGTTGAGGGGCGTCAGACTCTGGTCGAGAAAATAATCGTCCATCGAGATTAAAACGGGCTGAATGCCCAAAGTTCGAAACTGGATGCATAGCCGCCTGGCTGTGGTCGTTTTTCCGGAACTGGAAGGGCCGGCTAGAAGGATCAGCTTGATTTCCGGGAAATGATGCTCTATGGCGTCGGTGACGGTATGAAGTATCCTTTGCTGAAGGGTTTCCGCGATCAGCACCAATTCGCTGAAATCTTGCCCCGGCGCTTCTACCAAGGCGTTAAGATCGCTGATGGTACGCACCTTGAGCAGATTGATCCATTCGCTGTAATCGCGCAAGGTGGCCTGTAATTGACGGGGGGCGACCACTTCTTTATCCTGGACGCCCAGATATTCCCGTACCGGCAGACGGAGGATAAACCCGTCTTCAAAAGGGATAAGATGGAAGTCGGATAAGAGACCGGCGCGTATCGCCATCCTTCCGAAAAGGTACTCGGAAAAATTGCGGGCCCGATAAAGGCTAAGATAAGGTTGATCCCTGCGCATAAGCAAACGGGCTTTGTCCGATTTACCCTCGCTTTCGAAAAAAGCTACGGTATCTTCCCTGGATACGGATATCCGTTCAATAGCAAGATTCTCTTCGACGTCGCTTTTCATCTTCTTTTCCAAAGCGACGATCTCCGCAGCGGAGAGGCTTTGGCCCTCCTCGTTCTTTGCCCAGCAGAAACAACCTTCGGAGAGGCTGTGGCTGACCCAAAGCCGGTAATCGGGAAAAGATTCGCTGATGGCGAGGAGCAACAGGTAAATTACGCTGCGCCGGTAGATATTCCAACCCATGCTGCTATTACTGTCCAACCACCTGACTTCGCTGTTGATATAGAGCGGATAATCCAGTTCCTGAAGTTCCCCGTTGACGATGGCCGCCACCGTAGGGTATTTCCGGCCGGGAATCAGCTCAAGGATGTCCAGCAAACTGGCGCCGGCTTTTGTTTGTACCGTTTTACTGCCGTCATAAGTGATGGTTAAATTCATGGTTACGACCTTTCTGTCCGCCTCAAAGCAAAGAAGTAGAAGTGAATAGACCCTGTAAGTCTTGCCTTTTCGGGAAAACCGCTTTGAACTAATTACCGGTTGTCCCGCAAATTTGATTTTACATCCTCCCGAATGTAGAACATTTTAATATTTTACCCTTTTTTACTAAAAAAGACAATACACCCTTTATTGAGCATCGCATATCATGTACTATGACCGGGCAATGCACGCGGTTTCGGTATTCATTCATAAAACACCGGCTAACGGATAAACCGCATTCCCTCCAGGATATTTGGTTACAAGAAAAACCGTAACCGCCATGAGCCCGGATCAAAAATATAAAGACTAAAAGGAGAGATTAATATGTTTGGTTTAGGAGGTTCTGGTTGTGCAGATGGTTGTGGTAACAATGAAGTTTGGAGCTGCATCATCAACTTGATCATTTTGTTCATTGTCCTCGAGTTTCTCTGCCAGATCATTGGCGGCGTCGGTGGTCTGAATTGCGGAGTAGGACACAGGGATGTTTGCTGCTAAAAGGAGGGCTAAATATGGTTTGCTATAACACCTATGCCCGCCCACCATACATGGATAACCATTGCTATCAAAACACTTATACTGAAACTGCGGGCAAAACCTCCTGCGTGTCCGGTTTTTCCTGCATAATCAACCTGATCATTCTCATTATCGTGTTAGAGTTTCTCACTCAGCTTATTTGTGATACGACCTGCCCCGATACGGATTGTTGTGACGCGTGTTGTTAGCAGGTGCGTATATCCTCCTTAGTCGCCGTTGGCGGCAACTGGGGCTGACCGTTAGGTCAGCCCCGTTTCTTACATAATTAAGTTTATTCCTAATCACAAATATAATAAACAGTTTAAAGCAAATAATAAGTGCCGGCCACAAAATTAACTGGACCGACACGGTTGAACGGAATAAATCCGGTTATTTTTTAGCTTGCTTAACTGATTTTTGCATTCTTTGAGCCAGATCCTGAAGATCGGCTTTGTCGCCGCCGTTATCCAGTTTTTCAATCAGTTCGTTGATTAAACGCTTATTTTGGGGAGTGAGAATTTTATCGTACTGTTGTAATAGCTTTTTTAAGTCCAGTGTGTTTTGTGGTTTCTGGGGGGTATTGTTCATAACTATCCTCCTTGTTTTATCTTTTATGGGTCCTAATAACGCCGCCAGTTTGCCGCCATGTGTCGTACCTCTTTATAAGTGGGAAGCCCTAAACGCGCGCGATCGCAGTGGACGTGACAGCTATCACACGGGTAGGTTGACGAAGACGATTCCTCTTTGGGTTTAGCCTCGTACATGGGTTCTTCATCGGTCTCCTCGTTTGAGGTTTGTTCTGAATTCCCCGCAGCGTTGGCAAACATGCCGAGAATATCGTTGATATCCCCGCCTTTGCCCAATTTGGAAAGGTTACCGATCATAGATAAAGTATCCAGAGGATTTTTGGCGCCGTCTTTTCCCGCCAGACCGCCTAAACCTCCCAGACCGGCCAAACCCGCTAGGCTACCCAGGCCGCCTAATCCGCCCAGACCGCCGCCTGATCCACCCAGACCGGCCAAACCCGCCAGGCTACCCAGGCCGCCTAATCCGCCCAGACCACCGCCTGATCCACCCAGCTTGCTCAGTAAACCAAGAATGTCCGGCATACCCTGCATATAAAATCCTCCTTTATATACGCCATCATATGGCAAGGACAGACAACAGGTGTCTGTCCTTGCCATGATTAAGTATATTTATCTGAAATTAAGGAACCTTAACGTCCGATATACGGATTTTATTTGATTTTCCATCGCATTGAGATCAGGTCAGAGAATTATGGAACCGTTGACTTTTTACCCCCGGTTATTAATGGTGATCCCGCTTTCTTTATCAAAAACGTGGATGAACTCCGGCTCAAAATAGATCTGTACCGATTGATCCATATGCACATGGATGCTACCGAGTTGCTTGGCAACGAGTTTTTCTCCCAAGCATTCGAGGTACAGATAGGTTTCTCCCCCCAAAGCTTCCGCTAATTCTATGGTTGCCGGCATTCCAGTCTCGCCCAGGGAAATATTGTCCGGCCGTATCCCTAAAATCACCGGTTTTTCCAGATAACCTTCCATGAGCGGATCCGTATTTTCAAGCCGGATATGCGCCCCTTCCCGTTGGAGATAAATACCGCCGCCATCCTTTTTGACGGTTACTTCGAGGAAATTCATAGGGGGCGAGCCGATAAATTCCGCGACAAAGGTATTAGCAGGCTTGTGATAAACTTGAGCGGGGGTGCCTATTTGCTGGACTTTTCCATCTTTAATCACGACGATCCGGTCCCCCATAGTCATGGCTTCGATTTGGTCGTGGGTGACATAAACAAACGTGGTGCCCAAGCGTTTATGCAGTTTGATAATTTCCATCCGCATGGAGGCCCTAAGTTTTGCATCAAGATTGGAAAGGGGCTCGTCCAAGAGAAAGGCGGACGGTTCCCGTACCATGGCCCGGCCCAAAGCCACCCGCTGGCGTTGACCGCCGCTCATTGCCTTTGGTTTTCGTCTAAGAATATCCTCAATATTGAGGATATTGGCAACTTTGCGTACCTTGGCGTCGATTTCATCTTTGGGCATTTTACGGTTTTGAAGACCAAACGCCATATTTTGATAGGTGGTCATATGAGGGTATAGGGCATAATTTTGAAAAACCATAGCGATATCCCGGTCGCGGGGCGGTATGTCGTTCATCATTTTCCCTCCGATGAATAGTTCGCCCCGGGTGATTTCCTCTAATCCGGCGATCATGCGCAGGATAGTAGATTTACCGCAGCCTGAAGGCCCGACCAATACGATAAACTCTTTATCGGCTTTACCCATGTGGATACTGCCGCCCTCAAAGCCCAGGAGCGCGCCATCGAAGATAAAGAATTGGCAATCGCCGATGCCGAGACTGCCGGTGAAAATACCGCGGCTCTGGAGCTTGACTTGGATCGCCTCGAAGAAGATTACAATAATATGAAGGATGCGGCAAAATATCGGGGAAAAATTACCATCGCGGAAAACAACCTGGATGCTGCGCAGTCGCAATTGAGCGAACTTGAAACCGCCTATGATAACTGGAAAGCAGCCGACGCCGAGGTGACCGCTGCGCAAAAGACCCTTAATGATCTCGTCTACCAGCTGGAACAAAAACAAAAGGTGGACGGACACATCACCGATCTTAATCTGGAGGCGTCCCGGGTCAAGGTGGCCGAGCAACAGCAATTAGTCAACGAACTGTCTAAAGATTCGGTCGGCGCCGAGGTTACCGCGCCGATGGCCGGAACAATAACCACCATCAATGTCGCAGCAGGCGGCACGGTCATGGCCGAAGAGCCGATGGCCATCATCGAAGCAACCGATCTTGGCTATTCTCTCAGTTTCAGCGTTACCGCTGCGCAAGCGAAAAAATTGACTTTGGGCGAGAGCGCCGAGATCAGCAATTATTATTGGGGCTCGGATATCACGGCGACCCTTGTTTCCATAAAAACCGATCCGGAAAATCCCGGGATTAATAAATTGCTAACCTTCGCTTTAAGCGGAGAGGTTGAGACGGGAAGCCAGCTCAGTATTTCCGTAGGTGAACGTAGCGCCAATTACGAGTTAATCGTTCCCAATAGCGCAATACGTACGGATAGTAACGGAGATTTCGTATTGATTATCGAAGCGAAGAACACCCCCATCGGTAATCGCTATATCGCCAGACGGGTCGATGTCCAGATCCTGGCTAAAGACGATACCAATACCGCGGTCAGCGGCGGTCTGGCCGGTTGGGACTATGTCATTACTACTTCAAGCAAGCCGATAGAACCCGGTATGCAGGTCAGACTGGTGGAGCAATAATAATTATGGTCAAATACACCCAAAATCCATTCAGTAAGATACGCATCTTTTTGGGGCAAAAAGTATTTTTACCCGTCAAAAAAAACCTGACCGCTTTATATAAAGGCCGTTTTTTATCCGGAAAAAAATACCGGCTAACCAAAAAGTCTGCGACGATTCTTGCGCTCAACGCGTTTTGTTTGATCGGTTTATTGATCTGCGTGCTTGTCTATCACAGCATTGCCGGTATCTTCTCCTCCCAAACGATGGCTGAGCGTTGGAGCGGGGACAGCGGCAACCGTTATACACAGATTTCCTGTTTTCTCAACAATGACGCGACCCCGGACCTAAATGCCCTCTTTTCTTTTGGTAACACTATCGATGCGGCGCTTCTTGCCGCTTCATTGGAAGCGCCTCAAGGCGGCCTTTGGGCTTGCGCTTACGCGGCCGAGAGCCTTCTTACGGTTAAAGGTGACTATGGCGCTGCAGAGGTGACTGTTTTGGGTGTCGGCGGAAAATTTTTTCTTTTTCATCCCCTGGTCCTTCGGGACGGCAGTTATATTTCAGATGAAGATAGCATGGACGACCGGGTCGTATTGGACGAGGAACTCGCCTGGAAACTCTTTGGCTCGGTTGATATCGCCGGACTGAGCGTCACGATCAACAATGTGCCCTACCCCATCGCCGGCGTGGTTTCCCGGGAAAAGGACCGGTTCAGCCTGAAAACCTATACGGGCGGAGCCGGCATCTTTATGTCTTATGCCGCTTTGGCAAAACTTGAAGACGCGCCCATAACCTGCTACGAAATCGTGCTTCCCGACCCGATATCCGGTTTTGGCCTGACAACGGTTAAAGATAATTTTCCTTTGGGCGATCACGACGTGGCTCTGGAAAATACCGGTCGTTTTAGTTTTGCCCGGATCAGCCGGGTTCTTGGCGATTTTGGCGCTCGAACCATCCAAGATAGCGGCGTCGCCTATCCCTATTGGGAGAACGCGGCCAGACTTGCAGAAAATCAGCTCGTTTTACTGCTTTTATTA
>Ga0351841_1006_pt1 | contig 32843 bp, 28 predicted proteins | sample BONcelHFGM3001E6_FD_206884 | JGI IMG/M metagenome (GOLD analysis project Ga0351841, IMG submission 206884) | Enriched cells from coal bed in the Powder River Basin, Montana, United States - BONCAT cells FGM rep1 HSBNCT.FGM.300.1.E6 ...
CTCCAGTGTTACCTGAACGTAGTCCAGCCCGGCGGACCGAAGTGAAGCGGCCCTTGCCGGGTCCGCGAGCCCGATGCCGTTCGTGAGCAGCCCGGTGACGAGACCAAGGCTTTCGGCGTGGTTCACCAGCTCTTCAAGGTCGTCCCGCAGGACCGACTCGCCCCCGGTGAAAACGACCTGGGGTATCCCAACGTCGAAAAGCCTGTTTATGATCGTTTTCCATTTTGCGGTGTCGATCTCGGCGACCTCACGGTCCCCCTTGTAGCAGTGGCCGCACGCCGCGTTGCAGCGGTAGGTCAGGGCAAGGTCAGCCCTGAAGGGTGCCGATGGAAGCGTGTCGGGGGTCTCCTCCACATCAAGGACCACATTGTCGCCCCGGATCACCGCCTCCAGCGAGTCCCTGAAAACGGTGTAATCCTCCTGCGCCTTCTTCCTTCTCAGACCGTACCTTTTTGCCAGGCGGGCCGAAGCCTCCTTTTCATCGAGACCCGAAAGCAGCATCCAGGCGCAGTCGGAGCCCGTTGCGTTGAGTCTGATCAGGCTGGCGGCGTCGACAACCAGAACTCCGTTGCCATCCTGATCCACCCGGAGGTGCATCCTTGAGTCACCCCGGCGGAAGTGGTGAAGCCCCGCTGGAGCCACCCTGCCCTTCTCAGGACACCCTGAAAGCCTTCCCATGCTCATCTTCAGTTTCATCTACCTTCCTCCCCCGGCACATGCGCAGGCGCACCCGGCACATGCGCAGGCGCAGGCGCACCCGCCCCCGCTTGAGCGGGAACTGCCGCTGGACACCGGCAGGGGGTTCACAACCGAGGCCACGCTTCTTGTGAGTCCCCGGACCGAGCTTCCGGCGGCGCTTTCGATCCTTGAGACCAGGTTGCCGCAAGCAGCGGCCACATTGATCGACTGACCCGTTCCACCCGTGGTGACCGGCCACGAAGACGCGGGGATGAACACGGGAACGGGCAGCCTGGACAGTCTTTGCTGGGGTTTCTCCTCGGATGCAAGGAGCCATTGGAACCGGTCTGCGAAGACCTCGGCGGCTGCTGTAGCGTCAGGCGCCTCCTCGAGCTGTTTCCAGGCGTTCTTCATCACCCCGGTGTAGTATTCGCGGGTGGTCTTCAGGTTGAAACCTTCCATCGCAGTCTCAAGGTCACCGATCATGCCCTTGAAGAAGGTCTCGAGGTTCTTCGCGGTGAGGCCTTCCTCTCCAGCGATGAGTTCCAGAAGCTTCTTCTCGTAATCCCTCAGCCCTTCCGGAACAAGCCCCATCGGCGTTATCCTGGTCCCTGCGCCTTCGCCGGTCACGGTTACCGCACCCTTTTTGATGAGGCTCCATACCATGAGCATCACAACCCTGTCCAGCGGCTTCTCCATGAGCAGGGCGGCCATTGGAACCGTAAGCCCCCTTCTGACACCCTTGCCCCCGACCCTGATCTTCGGTGGAAGGTACTGCTTCTGCCTGATGATGGAGCTGCGAATGCCGAAGAAAAGCGGCAGGGCGATGAAAAGGAAGAGAACCATGAAGATCGCGATGGGTGCGCAGCACGCAGTGTCGAACAGGGGTTCGGAGGGACGGCTCATAAGGCTTCCCGAAACGAGCCGGGCCGGAAAACCTATGCCGACCTCGAATGACCTGTCCAGCCTTACCGACCTGTCCCAGCGGTAAACCACCCTGTCCTTGTCAACCCACGATGTGTCGAACTGCGCCTCGTGATACCTCACGCTGTCGGGAGTACTGCCCTGGGGAAACACCATCTCCAGAACAAGGTGCGTTTGCCCTGTTAGAAGTGAACCGTCGAACCAGGTCGGGGAGAAACGGAAGGACGCCCAGTCGTCCTGGTCATCGTCGACGTAGATGCCTCCGGTGCACATGCCGTGGAACTCAAGCACCCCGGTATCACCCGGGCCGATGCCCGCGCCCAGGGAAATCTCCACGCCGTTGTCGATGTACGATGAAACCATGACCGGGCGTTCGGTCCCGTCAAGGTTTGCACGCATGTCCGAAACGTTCCAGCCCCGTGTGGGCAGACCGATGTCAACCACGTCGACAGGATCAGCCAGGGCGTCGCACTCGAACGTTATCCTGTACAGAAGCGCCAGGGTCTGGTCGTGGTTCACCGACACCCTGCAGAACATCTCCGGGACCGAGAAACTGTACGAAGCCAAAAGGGCCAGAATGACTACCATTTTGGCGCCTCCTCCAACTGGTACGTTGAACCGCAGTAGGGGCACTCGACCATTGCGGTGCCGCCTATCTCCCTGAGGGCGTCCGCGGAGAGGGTTCCTCCGCAGGAACGGCACTTCATGCTCTCCATGGTCACGTCGCCTGTGAGGTCAAGCTCCCTGCGCTCCACGACACGATGCACCTGCTTCCGCAGGCCGAGGAACAGAAGCACCCCGCCCGCAAGAAGCATTACCGCTCCGTTCACCAGGGTTCCCGTGGAGTTGTTGTATGCTCCGCCTATCAGGAACAGGATTCCCAGCCCAAGCAGGCACAGACCTGCCAGTATCACCACAATCTTGATTATCTTCATCCCTTGTTCCCCCTGGGGCGATTGCGCCTTGAATGACAAATAAAGGATACCGGGAGGCAATGGTGAAACATTACAATGAAATCCGGCCCGAGTCTATAGAGGGCAACCCATTCGAAATGATAGGCAGGCGCTGGTTCCTCGTAACCGCCGGCACCATGACGGACTACAACACCATGACAGGCGGCTGGGGAGCGCTGGGGTACCTGTGGGGGAAGAACGTCGCCTTCGCCTATGTAAGACCTGTCAGGCACACCTTCCGTTTCACCGAGGAAAACTCCCTGTTCACGCTCAGTTTCTTTCCCGAGTCGGAAAAGCAGGCCCTGCAGTACTGCGGAAGCCATTCCGGCCGGGATGTTGACAAAGCCGCGCAGACCGGTCTCGAGCCCTTCGAACCCGAGACGGGAACTGTTTCGTTCACCCAGTCAAACCTCATCCTGGTCTGCAGGAAGCTCTACGCTCACTTTCTGAAGCCCGAGGACTTCATCGACCAGTCCGTGAACCGGGAATGCTACCCCCAGCCCGATCATCACAGGGTGTACATCGGCGCCATAGAAAAGGTGCTTTCGAGTTGATCCCGTCGATCCATCATCTATTTCAGCTCCCGCAGCACACCGGTACAGTCGCGGGATGGATCTATCGCGAATTCTGGGAGGACAGGAACGGGTACGACCAGGCAACCCTCGAGAAGCTGCTGAGAGACGCCGACGACCCCGGCCACATACCCCTCTCACTGATCGCAATCGCTGACGGCGTTCCCGCGGGAACAGTGAACCTCATCGCCCACGACAACTCGAAGCGCCCGGAGCTTACGCCCTGGCTCGCGGCCCTTGTGGTGGTAAGGAACTACAGGGGAGCGGGGATCGGCAGCGCCCTTGTGAAAAGGCTTCTGACCGAAGCCTCCCGCCTCGGGATAACCAGGCTGTACCTGGGAACCGACACCCCCGACTTCTACACAAGGCTCGGAGCCTTCCACCATGAGACGGTTGACGGGCTTCACATCATGAGGTTCGAGATCCCGGAGGCACTGGATGGTGATTCACGGAACACACCCGATGCCTGCGCCGTCTCGCGAACGGGATGAACCGCCCGTCATCATGAATGTGTCCTTCAGTCAGGGACACATCACGCCTTATGTGTCCTTCGCTCAAGGACACATTCCATGACGGGTGCTTCTTTTCGGGGAGTGTCTGATCGGGAACGGAGCTGTTCGCTGAAACGAATGTGCGTTCCGGGTCTTCTCAGCGAAGCAGGACGATCTTTGCCGAAACGGTTCCCGAGGGACAAGTGAGACGGGCGAAGTAGACACCGTTCCTGTCATGGAGCCCCGGGTTCCAGCTCACGCAATCCCCCTGGCCTGCAGGGATCTCGGTGATCACCCTTCCCGAAGCGTCAAAGATGGTCACGGTTCCGTCTGAACCCGCCGGAAGCATGAAACGGGTGGCTCCTGAACTCGGGTTCGTCACCGGTGAAAGGAAGACCTGCCGGGGAGTTGAGGGATCGCACCCCGAAGGCCCTCCCGAACCTTTGAAAACGCCAGTGTTCCTCTCGTCCACCCCACGCATGGGCCAGTCCGCCGCTCCGACTTCGCCTGTGGTGTTCCAGGCGTAAGCCCAGCCGTTCCAGGTCACGGCCACCAGTTCATAAAGGCCGTCACCATCGATGTCGCCGGCGGCGACGCCGGAAATGGACGGAGCAGTCATGGTCCTCGGGTAGCTTTCGATCATGGCGCCTTCGCCGGAGAGTGCGTAAAGCATGCCGCCGTCGGTGACGAACACGAAGTCCTGCACGCCGTCGTTGTCCACATCCACCACCGTCGGGAAACCCTTGGGCCAGTTGGGAACGGGTACGGGCCAGCCCGGAAGGGGCTCACCGGTCCCGAGGTTGAGTACATGGGCTCTGTAATTGCTTCCAAGATGGTTGTCCAGGGCAACGAGTTCGGGAACCTGGTCACCCGTCATGTCACCCAGGGCGAAGTAGAAGAGCTGGCTCTGGGTGGCAATTGTGATGGGGAATCCGGCTACCGGGTTGCCGTCGTGGTGCCTGGCTTGAACGTAGGATGTCGTGCCGGCGTTGTGACCAATCAGTATCTCAAGGTCGCCGTCACCGTCAAGATCTGCGATCACCGGAGGGCCGAAGGTCGTGTTCCCGCCCGGTGAGATCAGAGACACGGGAAAGCCCGTCGAGATCTGGCCGTCCGGCTCGAAGGCGAAAAGCCGGTACGTTCCTCCGAAAAGGGTTACAGCCAGGAATTCGTCCTGTTCATCTCCCTCAAGGTCACCGAAGTAAACACACAGGATCTGCTCGGTGGGGTCAAGATCGGTCGTGAACAACAGGCTTCCAGCGTTGTCGAATCCCGAGATCCGGTAGTATGCCCCCGTGTTGCCAAGGGTGTGGGCGCTCCAGGCCTCGAGGTTTCCGTCGTTGTCCGAATCACCGAGGACAAATGGCGATGCCAGCGCGTTGGAAAAATCGTCCGGCGCTTCCTGTGGGAAAGCGCCGAGGTTGCCGCCGCCGGGAAGACGGCCGTTGAAGCTCCACATGTATGCGCTTCCCGCGTACCAGTCGCGTTCCGACCATAGTACCGCCGGATCGCCGTTACCCGTCATGTCTGCGCAGGAGGGGCCGGGCATCTGGTCGTTGGTGCCGTACCCCATGTAGACCATCTCGGTCACGGGCCAGCCCGGAAGGAATGAGCCATCCCCCGAAAGGCCGAACGTGTGCCCGCCGGTGCAGAACACTTCGAGTGCCCCGTCGCCGTTTATGTCGTAAAGGGTGGGTGTGTAGGGAAAGCCTCCTCCGGGAGTGTTGAAGCTTACGGGCCAGCCCTCGCAAAGGTCGGGTTCATCCGTTGAAGGAGGTGTGGCTGGGCTGCAAAAGGGCGTCAGATAAGAGCCGGAGGTCGGAAGCATCGGCATGGCGGCTGCAATGGCAAGGATCACGAACATTGCGGGTTCCTTTCTCTCTACCTCACATCACATCCATTTCCTGGCAGTCATAATCTATTGTATGGCATTCAATTATGCCAGCAAACTAAGTTATCTAAGTCCGTCCCCACTCCTCTTTTAAAACCGAGAAGAAGTGGCGGTCGAGCCAGAGGCCGGAGCGGTGGCTGTGGCGGCGCATGGTGCCCTCGAGGACGAAGCCGAGGGCGCGAAGGGTGCGCTCCGAAGCGGTGTTGCCCGCAAGGCATGTTGCGCTTATGCGGTGCATGCCAAGCTCGCCAATCCCAAACTCGACGAGGAGCCTTGTCGTCTCGCGGGCGAGCCCCCGGCCATGGAACTCGCGGGCCAGAAAGCAGCCCAGCCGGCCGTCGCCGCCGCCCTGACCCCTGCCCCTCCAGTGGATGCTTCCGCAGCCGGCAACCCTGCCGCTCTGCTCATCGACGATGGCCAGGCGGTAACGGGACCTCACCGGCTTGTGCTGGTCGCGGATGCATTCGGAAAGGTAAAGAAGGCTCTGCTCGAGTGTCTCGGCGCCCCAGCTCAGAAACTTCATCACCTCGGGGTCGCCGTGCCAGGCGTGAACGGCATTCAGGTCTTCAGGAACGTGTTCCCTCAGTGTCACACCCTGCCCGTGAAGGACCATGTCAGAGGTCTTCTTCCTCGAGCGTGTACGCAAGGGGCATCACCGGGTCGTAGAGGACGTGGGGCGGTACAGGGTAGAGCGGGCCGGCCTTGGCCATCTCCAGAAGGTTGGGGGCCATCACGTCCCTTACGGTGTGCCACGGCGCGGCGAACACAAGCTCGTGGTTCTGGGTCCCGCCGAACCGCCGGTCACCGGCGCAGGGGAAGCCTATCACGGGTCTGTCCTCGCCAAGTACGAACCCTATTGCGCTGCACACGGCGGCCTCGGCGACGGTGTCGGCCGCGACCTTCTCACCGGTCTGCCTTGTCACCGAATGAACGAGCCTCATGACCTGCGCCGGGTTGGTGTAGAAGAGCACCACCTGCGGTTCGAAGGGCGCGTCACCAAGCGGGGCGAGTTCCATGGCGTCGTACACCTTCCCCCCGTCGCCGAGCTTGTACGTGTTCTCGAAGAAGACCCTCCCGGCTTCGGCGTCGGCGGTGTACTTCCCCACCGCGGCCTCGCCGGAGACGAACGCCGGCGTGGTCTTCACCAGCCCGGTGCACGACGCCCCGATGGCGCAGACCATACGGTCGGGCACCGCGGCGGTTGCCCTGCCCCCGTGTCTGGCCATGCTTATGAGCTGGCAGATGTTGAGTTTCATGGGAAATGGTTTTTTGCCCAGTTCGGCCCGGTCCTTCAATAGCCTCACGGCAACGGGTCTGGTCTCGAACCTGAGCTGAGTGAAAAAAAGTTCCTCCGCTTCCCTGACATTCATGTTCCGGCTCCCGTCGATGGAATGGTCTCCCCGAATCGTGGCAAACATACAATGCTTGCTCGTATCATGTATATTGCCCAACATGAACTGGAACCTGATACTCACGCGTGAAAAGGCCCTCCACCCCGGAATGGACGAGGCCGACGCGATCAAGCTGTTCTACCAGGCCCTCCGGGGGGGTGACCACCTGATGGGCGACCTCGACCACTACATGACCGAACTGGCCCGGGAGTGGGACGGTCTGCCGGCATCCATAGATCCCATGCCTCCGCTGTTCCAGGTGATAAGCCCCTCGGGCGACATGGCCAGGCTTCACCTGGTGCCCGCCAAAAAGCGTGGCGTTTCCCTCAAGGCCGTGGCCGAGATCCTTGAGGCCGGCGGACTCGCGTCCACACCTGAACGCGTGGTGGAGGAGGCCCTGCCGGGTTTCCTCAAGACCATCCATGAACTTCATTTTCAGAAAGAGCCTATCCAGAAGGCGATACAGGAAAGCAGCCATCACCACTCCCCCGGCTACGGCTTCGCTTCCTACAGGGTCGTCACCTTTCGAAATAACTCGTGACTTCGCCGGGCGCGGTGCCCGTGACGGAGAAGAAAAGGTCCCTCAGTTCGGTGAGGGTCACGCTTGCGCTCTCCATCGACCTTATGATGCGTCCCTGGTGGATTATGCACAGGGTGTCGCAGTTGCCGTGAACCTCGGAGAGCGTGTGGGTTGAGATGAGAACGCCCGCCCCCGAAGCCGCCGCTGCGCGGACCATTCGCCAGAACGTCTCGGCTGAAGGCGGGTCAAGACCCACAAGGGGCTCGTCGATCACGTAGAGCCTGGGCCGTGCCGCGAAAGCCGAACTCAACACCACCCTCTGGATCATCCCATGGCTGTACGAGCCCGTTCGCTGGTCGAGCCAGCCCTCCATCTCGAACAGCTTTGAACAGAAGGCTATGCGCTCCTGAAGCTCGGTGTGGGGTATGCCCCGCAGCCTCCCCGCGAAAAGCAGGTATTCCCGCCCAGTAAGGCGCTTCCACATCACCGGTTCGTCGGGGACGAAGGCAATGCTCTCGCGCATCCGGGCGACGGGCATGCCGTCGATGGTGACATCACCCGAATCGGGCGTGACCAGGCCGGCTATCATCTTGAGTGTCGTCGACTTCCCCGCGCCATTGGGGCCCAGAAGGCCCACCACCGACCCGGCTTCGACCTTCATGACCAGTTCGTCGACCGCCTTCTTCCCGCCGAAGCTGCGGCTGACCCGGTCAAGGCGGAGCATCAGGCACCCACCAGGGCCCCGGTGAACTCCACGGGGTCGAATACCGACATGTCGCCCCCGCCCTCGCCCGTGCCAATGTACACTATGGGGATGCCCAGTTCGTGGGCCATGGCGAAAACTGCGCCGCCTTTTGCCGTACCGTCGAGTTTGGTAATCACAAGACCGGTAAGGGGCACCGCCGAGGCGAAGCCGGCGGCCTGCTGCAGGGCGTTCTGCCCCACTGAACCGTCGAGCACCAGAAGGACCCTGTGGGGGGCGCCCTCCATGGACTTGCCGATCACCCGGTGGACCTTGGACAGCTCGTCGAGAAGCCCCTTCCTGTTGGGAAGCCTGCCCGCGGTGTCAACGAACACACGGTCGAAACCACGGGCCACTGCGCTGGCCACGGCATCGAAGGCCACGGCTCCGGGGTCGGTCCCCTCGGGTCTCACGACGACGGGGACGTCGAGCCGCGTGCCCCACAGCGCGAGCTGTTCACCGGCGGCCGCCCTGAAGGTGTCGGCGCACGCCATGAGAGTTTTGAACCCCCGGGCCTTCTCCATTGCGGCAAGCCTTGCGACCGTCGTGGTCTTGCCCGAACCGTTGACCCCAACGATCATCGTCACCAGCGGTCGTGGGTTGCCGGCTGGCTCGGTCTGCGCGGGAAGCATGCCCCGAAGCACCACCGCAAGGCCATCCCTGAGGCCAAGGCCCTGTTTCGAGCAGAGCGCGGGAAGGTCGGTCATCACCCTCTCGGTGAGCTTCCAGCCCAGGTCGGCCTCGAGCAGGGCTTCCTCGAGCTTCGCCATGTCGGCCGCGTCCGGAGAGCTTTTGCCGAAGAGGGAGGCGAGCTTGCCCGAAAGCGCATCCCTGCTTTTCTTCAGTTTTTCGGCGAGGCCAGGTTTCAAGGGTTCACTTCCTTCACTCGATGTCCGAAAGGCTCACGGTGGTAAGGCCCGAGACGCCCGGCTCGGCCATGGTGATGCCGTAGAGCCTGTCCGAGGCTTCCATCGACCTCTTGTTGTGTGTCATCATAATGAACTGGGTGTCCGTGCTGAACCGCCTCAGGATGCCCATGAAACTGTCTATGTTCGCGTCGTCGAGCGGGGCGTCGAGCTCGTCGAGTATGCAGAACGGGCTGGGCTTAACCAGGTAGAGGCTGAAAAGCAGTGCCACGGCCGCAAGCGCCCTCTCGCCTCCCGAGAGGGAGGTCACGTTCTCGAGCTTCTTGCCCCTGGGCCTGGCCATGATCTGTATGCCGCCCTCGAGGGGGTCTTCCGCGTCGAGGGCGATGATGTCGGCCTCTCCCCCCCCGAACAGCTCGACGAAAACCTCCCTGAAGTGGTCCCGCACCTGAGAGAAGGTCTCTTGAAAACGGGTCTGGGCCTCCATGTTTATCTCGGTGATGGCCGTCTCAAGCGACGCACGGGCCTCCATCAGATCGAGCCTCTGCCCGGTCAGAAAGCCAAGCCTCTCCTCGGTCTCGTTGAACTCGTCGACGGCAAGCATGTTCACGGGGCCTATGCCCTCGATGATCCTCAACTGCCGCTGTTCTTCGTCGGCCAGTGCCTGGGGAGGCTGGTCGATGAAGGGGTTTTCCCCGTCCTCCGAGGGAAGCCCCTTCCTGAGTCCCTCGGCCTTCTCTTCCAGACCGGCCGATTCCGAATGCGCCTGCGACCTCTTTTCACGGGCCTGCGCGTGAAGGCTCCGGGCCGCGGACGACTGCTCCTCGATGGCCGCCGTCTTCTGAAGCAGCTCGGCCCTTGCCGAAGCCACCCTGTTCCTGTTCTCGCCGGCGGCGTCCCTTTCCTTCGTCAGACCCGCGACTCGCTTCGAGAGGGTTTCGAGCTCCTTCTCCAGAACGCCGGCCCGGGAAGTCAGTTCGCCGGCTTCGCTCGAAAGCTCTTCGGCCGCAGTGGAAGCGGCGTCGGCTTCGGTCCTTAGTTCAAGTGCCCTTGCCCTGAGCTGCGTTACGCGGTTCTCCGCCTCTCGCAGGTTCATGACGGCCCGCTCCCTGGCAAGGAAAACGCCGGTGCTCCGCTCCCTGACCTGTTCGAGGGCCTCGGATGCGGCCCTGGTGACCTCGGCAAGAAGCGCGAGCTTCTCCTCGCCCTCCCTGATGCCCGTGTCGGGGTCGGGGCAGGGCTCGTTCGCGCGGGAAAGCCCGTCCATCTCTTTGCACAAGGCCCGCAGGGAGTCCTCGAGGCCCGCAAGGGCCCTTTCAGCCTCGGACTTCCTGCCAAGGAGCACCGCTTCGTTTCGCTGTAGGTCGGAAAGGCTTGCCCTGAGGTCTTCGGTCGTCCTCTCCAGCCGGGTCACCGATTCCCTCAGTTCGCACGCCGCCCTGTCGAGTCCGGAGACCTGTGCGGTCAGGCCGGCAAGCCTCGTTTCACAGGCGTCAAGGGCCGAGGACAGCTCAACGGCTCCCGTGCCGCTTTCGGGGACACCGAGACGCACGGTTCCGTCGGGCATGAAAAGGTTCCCCTCACGCGTCACTATTCCAAAGGCGGTCCCGGATCCGAACCACTCAAGGGCTGTGGTGATGTCGGGCGCAAGTACGTAGTGGCTCAGCACCGACCCGGCAACGGGGTCGGGTGATGCAAGGAAACCGTCCATGGTCACTGCGCCCGGAGGAAGCCCGCCCGGGCAGCTCCTTCCGCCAACGGCGTACCTGGCCCCGCCGCCCGGCAGCCCCGGATGAACTTCGGGCACTGGAAGGGCGGTCTGCATCCCGTCGAGGCACGCCCCGACCGCGGGAGCCATCCCGGGCACGACAGAGATCACCGCGCCCAGTGTGTTACCGCTCCTGGCGTTCTCAAGGGCGTTCCGGAGGGCTGAAGCCTCGCGCTCGCAGGCTTTTTTAAGGGTAACTGCCTCGCCGGCCCTGAGGGCTGTTTCAGAGGAGGCTGCCCTGGCCGCGGAAAGGGTTTCAGAGGCCTCATGCAGTTCGTTCCCGGTCCGGGCGCATTCGAGGCCAGCCTTTTCGATCCCCATCGAAAGGGTTTCTATTGAAGTTCTCAGGGCCTGGGCATCGGCCCTGCCCCGTGAGATCTTCTGGTCAAGCTCCTGGGCCCGCTGCCTCTCCGCCTCGTAGGCCCTGGCCTTCTCGAGGTAGCGGTTTCGAAGCTCGTTGAGGGAATCGGAACACTCCCTCTCCCTGTCCCGTGCTTCGGAAAGTGCTTCACGGGCCTTTCTTACCGCATCTTCGCACCCGGCCGCGGCCTCTTCCTCCCGCCTGGCGGTCTGCGCGGCTTCGCGGGCGGCGGTTTCCCAACGGGCGGCTTCGGCTTCGGCCTCTTCGGCGTCCCTCCCGTACTTCAATGCCCGTTCGCGCTCGCGGGCGCAGCGGGCCATGTTCTCTCCCGCGGTGCGGCGCATGCCCGCCACCCTCTCGGTGGAAACGGCCCTCTCCCTCTCCAGGGAGGCCATCTCAGTTTCAATTGAGGCGCACTTCGCGTGGGCCTCGTCGAGACGCGTCTGGGCCTCGCCCTGGCGTACCCTGGCCTCGGCGAGGGCCACCTCGAGCGACGAGAGGGCGCCGGCGTGAAGGGCCTCGTCTGCGGCGGCCTGTTCCAGCGCCCTGCGGGCCGAAGCAAGCCTCTGTTCAAGAAGGAGAAGCTCACCGGAAGCCAGTGCCGCCCTGATCAGTTCGATGGTGTTCCGGGCCTTCTCGTACCGTCTGTAGGCGGCCACCTGTTTTTTAAGGGCGCCATGGGTGCGCTCCACCTCGGAGATGATGTCCGAGAGGCGTTCGAGGTCGGTCCCCGCGGTCTCGAGCTTCAGCCCGGCCCGGTGCCTCTGTATCTTGTAACGGCCTATCCCGGCGGCCTCGTCGAAGAGCTCCCGGCGGTCTTCCGCCCTGGGGGAGAGGATGGTCTTCACCATCTCAGCCTCGAGTATCCAGTACCCCGCGCTGCCAAGGCCCCGGTCGACGATGAGGTCGGTAACATCCATAAGACGGCACTTGCTGCCGTTTATGAGGTACTCGCTGACACCCGAACGAAAAAGCCTTCTCGTGACCGACACCTCGTCGAAATCGAGCGCCAGGGACCTGTCCGAGTTGTCGAAGGTCACCTTGACCTCGGCCATGCCCATGGGTTTGCGGCCGGCGCTGCCGTTGAAGATCACGTCCTCCATCACATCGGCGCGTATCTGCCTGGCGCTCTGGGTGCCAAGCACCCACCGGAGGGCGTCGGCCACGTTGCTCTTCCCGCAGCCGTTGGGACCCACGACCGAGCTTATGCCGGTTTCAAAGTCCATTATGAAGGAATCCGCGAAGGATTTGAACCCGAGTATCTCGAGCCTTTTCAGACGCATCGGTTTGACTCCGTTCGGCAAAGCCCCGGAAAGGCTGCAAGGTAGTCGATGAAGCTCACGATCACCAGGACCATTGCCGCCGCCCCCAGAAGGTCGGCGCCCGGCAGGACCCCGGGACCGAGGACCGCCCCGGGCAAAAGCGCCTGCCTTGTCAGGAAGAGCGCCATGAAAACGGTTGAAAGCTTCCCGAGAGGTCTGGCCGATGGGGGTTTAAGCCTCTTCGCGAGGAACACCCCGCCCAGCCCGATAAGGACATCGCGTGACAGAAGTACAAGAAGGACCCAGAGCTTCAGGGCGCCGGTATGCACCAGGGCCCAGGCGAAGAGGGCGAAGGCTATCTTGTCGGCCAGCGGGTCGAGTATGCGGCCCCAGTCACTGACAGTGCCGGTGCGTCTGGCCACGAAGCCGTCCAGCCAGTCCGTTGCTATGGCGGCAAACACGCAGATGCCTGCGGAGAAAGGCATCCCGCGCACGATGAAGTACGATGCCACCGCACCAAGCGGTACTCTGGCAAGGCTTATAAGATTGGCCGCGTTCAGGAACCTGCCCTCAGCCACGCGGACCACGCTTCTGTTCCAGGATGCTTCTGGCGTGCCGCTCCGCGGCTTCGCCGCCGCCGAGAAGGCGCGCCATCTCCATCACCCTTTCCTCTTCGCTCGCAAGGACCCGGGTCCCCGATTCGGGCATCCCGTTCACGACCCTCTTCTCAACCACTATGTTCCGGTCCGCCCTTCCAGCGACCTGGGCGAGATGTGTTATCACGATCACCTGCCGGGCCGCTCCGGCCCTTGCCAGGGATTCCCCTAGGCTGTGGGCGGTCTCTCCGCCCGTGCCGGAATCTATCTCATCGAACACGAGGGTCGAGACGCCAGAAGCGCCAGCCAGGGCAAGCTCGAGCGCAAGGGCAACCCTGGACAGCTCGCCGCCGCTTGCGATGCCGGCGAGTGGCCCCGGCGGCATCCCGGTGTTCGCGGTGAACAGGAACTCAGGTTCGGAAAGCCCCACCGGACCGAGCGACCGGTCAAGTACCGTGATCCCCCTCGACGCGGGGGAGAACCCCACGCTGAAGGCGGACGATGGCATCCTGAGCAGACCGAGTTCGGCGTTGCACTGCTCCGAAAGCTTCGCCGACGCTTCGGTCCTGGCCAGCTCGAGGTCAAGGGCGCACCGGGAAAGATCGTCCTCGAGAGCGGGTCTTCCTTCGGTGAGGGATGAAAACTCCTCCTCGAGGGCTTCCATCGAAGCAAGCTCGGCGCCAAGCCGTTCCCCCGCCCCCAGCATCTTCTCGAGGCTGCCGCCGGTGCGGGAGATGAGCCTCGCGTAGGCGTCAAGCCTCTCATCCATCTCCCCAAGCCTGCCCGGGGCGTCCTCGAACTCGCCCAGAAGGCCGCGCCCCAGCCGGGCCGCCTCGGAGGCGCATATGCCGGCCTGGCCAAGCAGTTCCAGAAGCTCACTCTGGCCGGGGTCTGAGGCGTTGATGCTGCGGCAGAACCCCGCGAGTTTTCCGATGAAGCCGTCGTCGCCCTCGAGGGCTTCGGTGAGCCCGCCGTAGAGAAGCGCCAGTTCCTGGGCCTTCTCAAGGCGGCTCCGTTCCTCCCTGAGGGTCTCGTAATCCTCCCGGGAGGGCTTCAGCTTACTGAAAAGTGAAAGCTCGTGCAGCACTATCTCGCGGCGGGACGCGAAGCCCGAGATGATCCCCGAAAGCTCCGAACTCCGGGAAAGAAGGGTCCTGTAACTGCTGTAAAGGCCGGCGTACCGACGCGCAAGGGGAACGCACCCCCCGAAGCCATCCAGAATGGCCACCTGCATGGGTTTCCGGAGAAGTGCGGGCGTTGACCTTTGCGTGTGAAGGCCCATCCTGCCGTCCAGCGATTCCACGACGTCCTCAAGGGTGCTCAGGGCGTCGTCTATGAATACCCTGCTCCTGCCCTCGGCGAAGACCTCGCGCCTGATGCACAGTTCGCCCCGGTCATCGCCGAAAACGGCCTCGACCGATGCCAGCCGCGCGCCCGGCCTCACAAGGGACTTGTCGGCCCTTGCCCCCATGGCAAGCAGAAGGCCGTCGATGAGTATGGACTTTCCCGCGCCGGTCTCACCCGTGAGAACGTTGAGCCCGGGGCCTGGCTCAAGCACGGTGTCGCTTATCGTGGCCAGGTTCGAGAGGGCGAGCCTGTTCAGCATCTCATCCCCTGAAACTCCATCCGAGCTTCCTGCCGAGCCTCACGTAGTATCCCTCCTCGTCCGGAAGGCTTACCACCAGCCTGTTGCGGGACGCCCGGCAGACCGTCACGCCGTCGCCGTCGCCAAGAGACATGCCCACCGCCCTGCCGTCGGGGCTCACAAGGGCCCTGTCGCCGGGGCCGTGGATCCTGATGGACACCGACGCCGAGAGGGGTATCACGATTGGCCGCAGGGAAAGCAGGTGGGGACACACCGGGGTTATGACCATGGCGGAGAGGTTCGGGTGCAGGATGGGCCCCCCGCAGGAGAGGCTGTATGCCGTGGAGCCCGAAGGGGTGGAGACAAGAACGCCGTCGCCGGTGAGCATGGCGGCGGTCTGGCCGTTCACCTCGATGCCCATGTGCAGAAGGCCGAAGTCGGAACACCTGTGGACGCACACGTCGTTGACCGCGGTGTGCTCCGAACCGTCCGGCAGCTTCATTGAAAGAAGGGGAAGCTCGTGAACATGGTAATCACCCGAAGCAAGGTTCTTCGCGGCCCCGGGAAGAGCGTCCTCGCCGCAGGAGGAGAGAAAGCCGAGATGCCCGGCGTTCACTGCCAGAACGGGGGTTTCGAACATGTTGAAGCATTTGAGGAACGTGCCGTCGCCGCCTATGGCCACGACAACATCGGGGTCGGTGTCGGAAACCGTTATGCCCGCCTCGGTGAGCACCATGGCCGCGGCCTCGCACCTGTCCGGGAGGAACGGAGCGTAGACACTGGCCGTGAGAACGGGTTTCATCGGAAATCGCCGGTTTCCAGAACGGCAGCGGCCATTCCTTCGGCGTCCAGCCCCACCTGGGCCAGGATGCTGATGTGGTTGCCGTGGGGCTGGAAGTCGTCGGGTATGCCCAGGCTTGCCACCCTTGTCCCCGAAAGCGCCGCCTTCAGTCCCTCTCCGAACCCTCCCGCAAGACAGCCCTCCTCGGCTGTCACAACGCATCTGACGTTGTGGGCCAAAGCCTGTATCTCTTCAATGGGCATGGGCTTCAGCCATACGGGGTCGTAGACGCCCACGCTTATCCCCCGGGCCGCCAGGATGTCGGAGGCCTTTACTGCCTGGGGCACCATGACCCCAACCGCCACTATCAGGGCGTCGGTTCCGGGCCTTATGAGCTGGCCCCTGCCGGGGGTAAGGTCGGCGGGCGGCGGAGCCACCCTCTCCGGCTCAAGACCCCTCGGGTAACGGATGCCAACCGGCCCCGAAAGCCCGGGCAGTATCGACCTCAGAAGGGCTTCGAGAACACCGCAGTCCCGCGGGGCGGCAAGCGCCGTTCCGGGGACCTGGCGGAACATGGCGATGTCGTGCACACCGTGATGGGTTGGTCCGTCGGCCCCAACAATGCCCGCCCTGTCCAGCGCGAAGAGCACCGGGGCGTTCTGAAGCGCGGCGTCGTGCACGAGCTGGTCGAAGGACCTCTGGAAGAATGAACTGTAAATGGCGACCACCGGCTTGAGCCCCCCGAAGGCAAGGCCGCAGGCGAACGTGACGGCGTGCTGTTCGGCTATCCCCACGTCGAAGAACCTGTCGGGGTGAGCCGCGGCGAAACATGACAGCCCCGTGCCGTCAGGCATGGCGGCGGTTATGGCAACCAGTGAGCTGTCCGACCGGGCCATTTCGGTCAGCACACCGCCGAAGACCGAGGTGAAGCTCTGGCCGGGCGTGGCTCCCGAGGCCCCGCTTATGCCGTGGAAATCGACCGGTTCGCACTCGGCCGGTTCGTAACCCTTGCCCTTCTTGGTCACCACGTGCACGAGCACAGGGCCGTGGAGTTCCTTCACGCGGGCCAGAACGGCTGTCAGAAGGGGAAGGTCGTGACCGTCAACAGGGCCTATGTAACGCACCCCGAACTCGTCGAAGACGTTCACGGGGTTCACTATCGTCTTCTTGACCGCCGCGCCGGCGTACCCCGCGGCCCGGCGCATTGTGTTGCCCACTGTGGGAACCTTGCCCAGGGTGTTCCACACCTCGTCCTTCAGCCGGTTGTAGCGGGGGTCGGTGATCAGCTTCATGAAGTGTCTGCTTATGGCCCCCACATTGGGGGAGATGCTCATCCTGTTGTCGTTGAGTATCACGGTCATGTCGGTATGGGTCTGGCCCAGGTTGTTGAGCCCCTCGAAGGCAAGGCCTGCCGTCATGCTGCCGTCGCCTATGACGGCAAGCACCCTGTGATGCTCGCCCCTGAGGTCGCGGGCCAGCGCGAAGCCCAGGGCGGCGCTGATGGAAGTGGAGCTGTGGCCGGTGCCGAAACAGTCGCAAACACTCTCGTCGCGCTTTGGAAAGCCGCTTAGCCCCCCGGCCTGCCGCACCGTGTGGAACCGGTTGCGCCTGCCCGTCAAAAGCTTCCAGGGGTAGGTCTGGTGACCCACGTCCCAGACTATCTTGTCAACCCCGGGGTCGTACAGCGAAAGGAGCGCCACTGTAAGTTCAACCACACCAAGGCTTGACGCGAGGTGCCCGCCAGTGGTGCATACAACGTCGACTATGCGCTGTCTGACCTCGCGGGCCAGCGTGTCCTTCTCGGACGGGCTCAGCGCGGCCACGTCGCGCGGTGAACATATCCGGTCCAGTACGGATCCCATCAGCTCCTCCTGTCCGGCAGGTAAAGGCAAAGGTCGGCCACGGGGCGCCATCCGGCCCCAAGGGCCAAAAAGGCGTCTGAAAGGGCCGCCGCTTCGGTTGCGGCCCGGCCGACCGCGCCGGAAAGACCCAGTGCGGCAACAGGGTTCCACTTCCCCTGCGACGCGTCCTTGCCCACGGCCTTCCCCATCTCGGCCTGCGAACCCGTAACGTCCAGTATGTCATCGGTGAGCTGGAAAAGGAACCCGAGCCTGTCCCCCAGCCCGGAAACAGCGTCCAGAAGGCAGGTGTCGGCCCCTGCGGAAAGTGCGCCCAGCTCAAGGGAGACCCTGATGAGGGCGGCGGTCTTCCCGCGCACCATCGTTCTGATCCATGCCTCGCCGGCATCGTCGGGCGGAAACATGTCCATGAATTGCCCGCCCACGAGGTACCGCGCTCCGGACGCTTCCGAAAGGCGCAGCATCATTTCGTTCACACGGCCGGGCGGACCCGGCGTGAGGGAGAGGGTTCGAAAAGCCTCGACAAGAAGCCTGTCACCCGCAAGGATGGCATTGGCTTCGCCCGCGCTCTTGTGAAGCGTGGGCATGCCGCGGCGGGTGTCGTCGTCATCCATTGATGGAAGGTCATCGTGGACAAGTGAATAGGTGTGAACCATCTCGACCGCGCACGCGGCGGGAAGGGCCCTTTCGGGGTCGCCCCCAATCGCCAGGCACGCCTGCCTCACCAGAAAGGGTCTGATCCTCTTGCCCCCGGTGGAAAGGGCGTAACGGCAGTGTGCGGGCAACTGGGTACCGTCGTGGTACATGGCCATCGAATCCAGGCCGGCCTCGACCCATCTGGCAGCGGTGTCCAGCCCGCTCACAAGCTGTGGATCCATCGCCCCGTCCTTCCGCAATCGGCCCTAACGGGCCGTCTCGGATGCCCTGACCTCCCTGATCACCGTTACCTTGATCTGGCCCGGGTACTCCATCTCGCTCTCGATCTTCCGGGCGATCTCCCGGGCAAGGTCCGACGCCCCCGCGTCATCTATCTGTTCGGGTTTCACGGCGATGCGAAGCTCGCGGCCCGCCTGGATGGCGTAGGACTTGCCAACACCCTCGAACGAATCGGCAATGGCTTCCAGTTTGTGCAGACGTCTCACGTAAAGCTCGAGGGTTTCCCTTCGGGCTCCCGGTCTGGCGCTGCTCACCGCATCCGCTGCCTGGACAAGGACTGCGTAGAGGCTCGTGGGTTCGATCTCTTCGTGGTGGGCGCCGATGGCGTTGCACACCAGCATCTGTTCGTCAAACCTCCTGGCAAGCTCCATGCCCACGATGGCGTGCGAGCCTTCCAGCTCCTGGTCGGTGGCTTTGCCTATGTCGTGCAGAAGCCCCACCCGTCTTGCGATGGCGGGGTCGAGTTTGAGCTCGCTCGCGAGAAGGCCGCAGATGTGGGCAACCTCGAGCGAGTGCTGGTACATGTTCTGGCCGTAGCTGGTGCGGTACCTTAGGCGTCCCAGGTGCCTTATGAGCTGTGAATGCAGGCCCGGAACGTTGGCTTCGAGGGAAAGCTCGTTGCCAAGCTTCCTTACCTTCTTCTCCATGTCGGCCTGGGCCTTCTGCACTATGCTCTCGATGCGGCCCGGGTGGATCCTGCCATCGGTGATGAGCTTCTCGAGGGCCTGCCGCGCAACTTCGCGGCGAACCGGGTCGAAGCAGGACAGAACAACGGCCTCGGGCGTGTCGTCTATAACCACGTCCACGCCGGTGGCGCTCTCGAACGCCCTTATGTTCCGCCCCTCGCGGCCTATGATGCGCCCCTTCTGCTCGTCGCTGGTGAGGCTCACCACCGAAACGCAGTTCTCCACCACATGGTTCGCGGCACACCGCTGAACCGCGGTGGAGAGGATCATCGTGGCCTTCTCCTCCGACGATCTCTCAGCTTCCTCTATTATCCCGCGGGTTATCTTGGCTGCCTCGTGCCGGGCCTCCTCGCGCAGGTTCGCAAGAAGGAGGTTCCTGGCATCCTCACGGGTAAGCATGGAGATGTCTTCGAGCTTCTGGTTCTGCTCTTCCAGAAGCTTGTTGGCCCTGAGATGTTTGGCGTTCAGAGACTGCTCGCGTTCGGCCAGCACCGTTTCCTGTCCCTTCAGGGACTCGGCCCTGGCGTCGAGGGTCTCGCGGTTCCGCTGGATCTGTTCGAGCTGCCTGTTCATGCCGGTTTCCCGGCGGTCGAGCTCGGACTGGGCCTGGCGCAGTTTTTCAAGCTGCGAGGCCTTCTCCCCCGCGATTATCTCCCTTCCCTCGAGAAGGGCTTCCTTCTTCAGCGTTTCGGCTTCCCGCCGGCCCTCGCTGAGTATGCGCTCCACTTCCGACATCGCGCCCTTGCGCTCCCTGGAGACCAGGGTCCTGTGAAGCGTGAAACCCAGGAAGAAGACGACAACGACGCCCACTCCCGCGATGGCGTATATCATTGAGTGCCCCCGTTCATCAGGCGCAGGGTTATTTATGGGTATCGGAAACCCGGCAGCGCTTCAGCAAGCGCGACCCGGCGGCCCTGCGCACACCGCCACGGGCACCGGGATTCCGCGGTGTCAACCCGTGCCGGGGGCTTTGCCTGAACCTGAAACCGAAACGGAGGGGATGGCGGCCCTGTCAAGCAAGGCGGGTTCGCGACCGGAAACTGCGTTCCGCTCCTCACCGCCCTTGCCCAGGGCTTTCTCTATCTTCTCGGCAAGGGAATCCAGAAAGCGGGCATGGTCGCTTTTGCCCTCCTCGATGCTCTTCTCCAGTCTGAACAGTTCGTCCGTGATGTTCAGCGCCGCAAGAATAGCCACCTTGGAGGTGGAGGCCATGGTGATGTTGTCGGTCATCTCCCGCATGCGCATGTCAACAAAATGGGCGATCTCCGCAACATATGCCGGATCGCCCTCTCCCCTTATGGAGTATTCCCGTCCGTAGATGTTTACCCTTGTGCTGTCCGGACGGTCCGTCATTCGTGCCTGCGCTCCCTACTGCCGGTCCACTCGCTCCAGTTTCACAAGCAACGCCTCCAGCCTTTGCCTTACCTCCTGCCTCTCACGCAGGAGTCTGGCGCTGTGAAGACGAAGGATCCTGTAACCCTCAGGATCACCCTCTCCACTCTTGTGTTCCAACCGGCGCTCCAGTTCCGCCACCGTCTGGGCCAGCCTGTCCCTCTCCTCGGTTGTCTCACGAAGTCTCAGAAGCAGGCGGTCAACGGCCTCGGTAAGCCTGAGCGAAGCGCCGGTTGAGGACACTTCAACTACCTCAGCGAGGTTCTCGCTACTTCAACGACCTTGCCGAAGGCCTGGGGGTCCCTCACGGCCATGTCGGCGAGAACCTTGCGGTCCAGTTCAACGCCGGCCTTTGTCAGGCCGTTGATGAACGAGCTGTAAGTCATGCCGTTCTCACGCACCGCGGCGTTGATCCGGGTTATCCAGAGTACCCGGAAATCGCGTTTCTTGTTCCTGCGGTCGCGGTACTGGTACTGAAGGGCCTTCTTGTTGGCATCGTCTGCGACGGTGTAGAGCTTGCGCCTGCCGCCGAACTTGCCGCGGGCTTCCTTCATCACCTTCTTGTGTCTTTTATGCCTTGCTACTGCGAATCTCACCCTGCTCATGCTGTTACCTCATCCGTTCTCAAGGCAGAAGCCTGCAGATCCTCTTGGTGTCCGGAGCGGATGCGATACCGCTTTTACGAAGCTGCCTCTTGCGCTTGCTGCTCTTCTTGGTCTTGATGTGTCCGTTGTGACTGTGGCGCACCGTGATCTTGCCGGTGCCCGTCTTTCCGAAGCGCCTCGCGGCGCCCCTGTGGGTCTTCATCTTTGGCATGTCATTCCTCGGCGTTCTGGGACTTTGTCTGCTTCTCCCTCAGGGGGGCCAGTATCATTGACAGAAACTTGCCCTCCATGACGGGTTCCTTCTCGATCTGGGCAAGGTCGGCAAGGTCTTCCGAAAGCTTGTTCAGAAGCTTGTGACCCTGATCCTGGTAGACGAGCTGCCTTCCCCTGAAGACAACCGTCGCTTTCACCTTGCAGCGGTCTTCAAGGAACTCACGCGCATGCTTCATTTTGAATGTGTAATCATGCACATCGGTGTTGGGCCTGAACTTGACTTCCTTCAGCCCCCCCGTTGTCTGCTTCTTGCGCACTTCCCGGGCCTTGCGGTTTTCCTGGTATTTGAACTTGCCGTAGTCCATTATCCGGGTAACCGGAGGGTCGCTGGCCGAGCTTATCTCAACAAGGTCAAGCTCGACCTCCGTGGCCATTTCAAGAGCGCGGGACAGCGAGACAACACCAACATGATCACCGTTCTGATCGATGAGCCTCACATTCTGGCTTCTGATCTCACCGTTGACACGCGTAGTATCCCTGATAGCTGCTACCTCCGTTCCATAAAGGATGGTCTTGCGCATTCATCCAACACAACCTTGAGGGCGCTTTCGAGGGACATTGCCCCCAGGTCGCCCTTTCCATGCCTTCTTGGCGCAACGGTTCCCTCTCGCGCCTCGGTTTCGCCGAGCACGAACATGAAGGGAACCTTGCGGGTCTCCGCCTCGCGGATGCGATAACCAATCGTGCCACTGCGAAGGTCCGCGGTGCACCTTATCCCCGCCTCCAGCGCGGCAGTTTCCACCTTTCGGGCGTACTCGTGCTGTGAAGAGGTGATGGGTACAATAATCAGCTGGACCGGAGCAAGCCAACCCGGGAAATCTCCCGCGAAATGCTCGATGAGATTCCCGATGAACCTCTCCTCGGAGCCGAACAGGGCACGGTGCACCATGTAAACGCGATGCTCTTTCCCGTCCTCGCCCACGTAGGTGAGGTTGAACCGGGCCGGTATGTTGAAGTCGAACTGGATGGTCGGCCCCTGCCAGGTGCGGCCCAGGGCGTCACGCATCTTGATGTCCACCTTGGGACCGTAGAAGGCCGCCTCTCCCAGAACGGTTTTGTACTTCTCCCCCATTTCGTCAAGCGCATTCGCCATGGCCTTCTCGGCCCTGGCCCACTCTTCGGGGGCGCCGGCGTAGTTGTCCATGTTGTCGGGGTCTGAAAGGGAAAGCTCTATGTCGTAGCCGAAGCCGAACAGGCGCAGGAAGAAGAGAGCGAACCGTATGACGCCCTGCACCTCGCTCACCATCTGGTCTGCAGTGCAGAAGATGTGGCCGTCGTCTACGGTGAACCCCCGAACGCGCATGAGGCCGTGGAGAACGCCGCTTCGCTCGCACCGGTAGACCGTGCCAAGCTCGGCCAGGCGCAGGGGAAGCTCGCGGTACGACCGCTTCTCGTTCTGGTAAATGATGATGTGACCGGGGCAGTTCATGGGCTTTATCGCGTACTCGCCCTTTTCCACCTCGGTGAAGTACATGTTCTCGCGGTAGTAGTCGTAGTGGCCCGAGGTCTTCCACAGTTCGGCCGGGGCCATGTGGGGGGTGACCACCAGTTTGTAGCCCTGGCGCCTGTGGGCCTCTTTCCAGAAGCCTTCAAGCTCCTCGCGCAGGGCCGCCCCGTTGGGAAGCCAGTAGGCAAGACCGGGGCCGCCGGGCCCGCCGATGGTGAAAAGCCCCAGCTCGGGGCCGAGCTTGCGGTGGTCGCGGCGCTTCGCCTCCAAAAGAAGCTCGAGGTGCCGGGCAAGGGCCTCGCCGGTGTCGAAGACGGTGCCGTAGACCCTGGTGAGCATCTGGTTGTTCTCGTCGCCACGCCAGTATGCCCCGGCCACCGAAAGAAGCGCGGAGTGCTTCAGGTAGCCCGAAGAGGGCACGTGGGGGCCGCGGCACAGGTCGACGAATGAACCAAGACGGTAAATGCTGACCTTCTCGCCCTTCTCCCCGATCTCGCGCAGGAGTTCGACCTTGAACCTCTCCCCCATGGACTCGAAGAACGAAACGGCCTCTTCGAGGGACAGCTCGGCCCGTTCAAAGGGTATGTTGAGCCCGACCAGCCGCTTCATCTCCGCGGAGATGGCGTCGAGCGCGGAAGACCCGGGGAAGTCGGGTATGTCCATGTCGTAGTAGAAGCCGTCGCGGATGGCGGGACCTATGCCGAACCGTGCCCCCGGGTAAAGGTTCTGAACGGCCGCCGCAAGAAGGTGCGACGCGCTGTGGCGCATGACCTCGGTGCCGACCTCGTCTTCAAAGGTGATGATCCGGATGGCACCGGAGACGACCGGAGCGGACAGGTCGAAAAGAGAACCGTCAACGCTGAAACAAAGAGCCTTCTTCGCAAGCCCGCGGGAGATGGAGGCGGCCACCTCGGTGCCGGTAGTGCCCTGCGCATACTCCTTCGAGCTGCCGTCGGGGAACACCAACTTCACCATCATAGCCTCCCTCCTGGCCCATTGGGCCGAAAAAGTATAAAGAAATGGTGGGCGATACTGGAATCGAACCAGTGACCTCTTGCATGTCAAGCAAGCACTCTAACCAACTGAGCTAATCGCCCACCGCTAAGCTGTAAAAAGCGCTGTCTGGCGCGCGCTAATATCCTCAAAGAAAGCACGTTCTGTCAAGAGACCCAACTTCAGGGGACTATTGTGGTCCCCGTCTCGCCTGAAAGAGCCTGAAGCAGACTGCCCGGAGAGGAGATGACGACCCGCCCGCCTCCCCTGTGCTTCAAAAAGCCAAGAGCCGCCTTGATCTTCGGAAGCATGCTTCCCGAGGCGAAGTGTCCCTCTTCAACAAGGGCACGAGCCTCAGCGGAAGTAAGCGACCGGAGAGCCTTCTGGGAGGGCTTCCCGAAGTCCGTGTAAACCTCGCGCACGCCGGTCGATATCACGAAGGTGTCGGCAGCAAGGTTCGTGGCAAGAAGTGCCGAGGCATGGTCCTTGTCAATGACAGCGGCGACCCCGCGGATGCGTTTGCCATCGCGCACGACGGGCACTCCCCCGCCACCGGTGCAGATCACGATCTGTCCGGCATCCACCAGCACCTGGATGCTCGAGAGCTCGATGATCTTCTTGGGTATGGGCGAGGCAACCACCCGGCGCCAGCCGCGCCCGGCGTCCTCACGCATCACGAAGCCGGACGATGCCATCAGAGCGGAGGCTTCCGCAGCGGAATAGAACGGGCCCACGGGTTTGGTGGGGTTCAAAAAACCGGGGTCCTCAGGGTCGACCTGAACCTGCGTAACTATCCCCGCCACGGGTATGTCCCGCCCCATCTCCTCCAGCACGTCACCCAGCACCTGCTGAAGCAGGTAACCGATGTACCCCTGGGTGGCGGCCACGTTCACGTCCATCCCGTCCGGCGGCACGATGGAAGAAGCCGAAGCGTTCCGCAAGAGTTCGAACCCCACCTGGGGCCCGTTCCCGTGGGTCACGACAAGGCTTCCCCACTGCTCGGCAATGGAGGCAAGCTCGACGCACACCTCCCGGGCCAGCCGGTGGGTGTCCTGGTTGCCCGTACATGTTCCGGGGCTCGTCAGGGAGTTGCCCCCGATGGCCACCACGATGGTTCCCTTATGCTCCAACATCTTTGCAGGCACACTTTCCTCCCGACTTGAGAAGAAGAAGCGCTCCTCCTACCACCAAAGCGATGTCCGCCACGTTGAACACGGGCCACCGGAGCGTTCCGATACCCATGTCGATGAAATCCGTGACGGGCCCCCGGAACACCCGGTCAATGGTGTTCCCCAGTGCCCCGCCGAGAATCAACCCGAGGAAGAGCATGACCCGGGTGGATTTCATCCGCAGGATGTAGACACAAAGAAGGATCGAAGCAACCACATTGAAGACTAGAAGGACCATGGGGCCGCCCCAGGCAACGCTGAAGGCCGCCCCCGTGTTGAAACGCAGCACGAAGCGAAGCACTTCCCCCAGGATGGGAACGGGTTCAAAGCTCAATCTTGCCAGCGCCCAGGCCTTGGTTAGCTGGTCAACGACAAGCACGCCAAAGGCTAAAAGGAACGCCCTCAACCGGTCACGATTCATCAAGAGCCTCCACAACCGAAGAACAGCGGGGACACAGATCGGTACCGGCATGAACCTTCCAGCACCTTGGGCACTTCGAACCGGAAGCGCGCACAGCCGAAGCGGTAACCGATTCAGAGGGAACGACCCCGACCGAAGACACTATCAAAAGGTCGGCCCACGACTCGCCGAAGGCCGAATCAGAGAGAGACGAAGGCAATCCAAGCGTAACCGAAGCCTCCAGCCCCCCCCCTATCTCGCCCGCGGCCCGCATCTCCTCCAGCACCTTCAGGGCACTGTCGCGCACGGCAAGGGCGTCACGCCAGGCAAAGAGTTCCTCCTCCTCGGCAAGCGACAGCTCCTCGACCGAAGGAAGCAGCGCCAGGTGAACGCTGGGAACAGTACGGAGGGAGGAGGGAAGGTGGCCCCACGCCTCCTCGCAGGTGAACGGCATTATCGGCGCGAGAAGCCGGAGCAGCCCCGACGCCATCCACCCCAGAAGCGCAACCGAAGAAGAACGGAGCGGCGACAAAACAGAATCACAGTAGAGCCTGTCCTTCCGCACATCCAGGTAGAGCCCGGAGAGGTCCACCACCATGAAGTTCCGAAGCTCCCGGTACACCCTGTGGAACTGGAACGCGCGGTACTCGACCAGGCACAGGGCAACCAGCTTCCGGAAACGCAGCCAGATGTACCTGTCGAGCCCGACAAAAGAGGAGGACGGAGGCAGCTCCCCAACCCCCTCAAGGTTCCCGAGCAAAAAGCGCACCGTGTTCCGGATCTTCCGGTAACCCTCACGCGCATCTGAAAGCTGCGACTCCTCTGACCGGAAATCCGCCGTGTAATCCACCGACGCGAACCACAGCCGCAGTATGTCCGCGCCCATTGAATTCACAATCTCAAGGGGCGACACCACGTTCCCCAGCGACTTGCTCATCTTCTTGCCCTGGGCGTCCTGCACAAGCCCATGGGTTATGATGTTCAGCGCCGGCACTGAAAGCCCCATCCCGACCGAGGTGATAAGGCTCACCCCGAACCATCCCCGGTGCTGGTCGGTGGCTTCCAGGTAGACAGCGCAGGGACGGGACAGCCCGAACTCGGGAGTAAGAACATTGTAGTGGCTCACCGAGCTGTCGAACCACACATCGAGGATGTCCTCGTTCTTCCGCAAAGAAGAGGAACCGCATGCGGGGCATGTAGGAGTGCCGCCCCACAGGGCAAAGAGCTCAGGGACAGACATGGAGAACCACGCATCGGACCCCTCAGACTCAACAAGCGAAGCCACGTGAGAGATCATGTCGGGCTCCATCACCGTGTGGTCGCAGTCGGCGCAGATGAACACGGGAAGTCCAACCCCCCAGTTCCTCTGACGGGAGAGGCACCAGTCCGGCCGCGAGGCCATCATGTTCCGCATCCTGTCGTACCCCCACGAGGGGTGCCACGATATGGAATCAACTGCGGCAAGGACCTTGTCCTTAAGCCCCCCGTGGGAAAGGTCAAGGAAGAACTGCTCGGTGGCCCGGAAGATCAAAGGCGACTTGCACCGCCAGCAGTGCGGGTAGCTGTGGCTCACGTTCCGTGAGGCAAGAAGCCGGCCTGAAGCCTGAAGGTCCGAAACGATCACAGAGTTCGCGGCAAACACATGCAGCCCCGCGTACTTCCCGCCCGCGGGCCCGAATCTGCCGTCGGAGAGAACGGGGCAGAACACTTCCAGCCCGTACTCGCGGCCCACGTTGAAGTCGTCGGCGCCGTGCCCCGGAGCCGTATGCACGCACCCCGTGCCATCCTCCATCGTCACATGAAGAGCAGAGATAACCAGAGAGGTACGTGAGGCATCCAGCGGATGAACAAGCGAAAGCCGCTCGAGCGAAGCCCCAGTACAGGAAAAACCAGGAAGGACAGAACCAGAGGGCGCAGCCGCAGCGATGAACGACTCCGCAAGCCGCGATGCCACCAGAAAACGCCGCCCCTCCGCCTCCACCACGCAGTAGTTCTCACCCGGGTTCAGGGCAACGGCAAGGTTCGCCGGAAGCGTCCAGGGCGTCGTGGTCCAGATAACCACCTCGGTACCGGAAGGAACACCACGGGCAGACCAGGCAGCGGGATCCGAAGGCAGAAAGGCAACGAACACCGACGGCGATGAGTGAACGGCGTACTCGACCTCGGCGTCAGCCAGTGCGGTTGAACACGAAGTGCACCAGTGGATCGGACGAAGCCCACGGTAGATAAGCCCGGCGCGCACAAGAGCCTCAAACGCCCGCAGAACCCCGGCCTCGTACGAGTAGCTCATGGTCAGATAGGGCTTCTCCCAGCGGCCAAACACACCAAGGCGCTTGAACTCGGAGCGCTGCACATCAACATAAGTAGAGGCGTACTCCCTGCAACGTCGGCGGATCTCGAGGCGGGAAACCTCCTCGCCAACCGCGGAGGTCACCACCTTGTGCTCTATGGGCATGCCGTGGCAGTCCCACCCCGGCACGTAGGGAGAGTAGTACCCCATCATTGTATGCGACTTCACTATGAAGTCCTTCAGTATCTTGTTCAAAGCGGTACCCAGGTGCACATGACCGTTGGCGTACGGAGGCCCGTCATGCAGCACGAAGGGCGGGCATGAACAACGGGCAGCAGAGATCTGCCCCTCCAGGTCCATCTCTTCCCACCGGAGCAGCATCTCAGGCTCGGCCTTAATGAGGTCCCCCTTCATGGAGAAGTTGGTTCGGGGTAAACGTATTGTATCCTTGTAATTCACTGCTCCTCACCTCCCCCGGTGATACTCGAGAAGAGTTCCAAAAGCGGCGCAGCCGAAGAAACCCTTTCTCCGCCCACACCGCGACAACGAACAAGCACGCACACGCGCACTCCCAAAGCCCCGGCCTTAAGCACCGGGGCAAACTCCGAAAGATCGACAAGCGCAGAAGCCCGAAAAGCCTTAAGCTCCGCACCAGTTGCAAACAGCAAAGATGGAACCCCAAGCACAACTCCCGAAGACCAAGACCCGGAAGGCACCAGGTACATTCCCCGCAGGTTCGGGAACTCTATCTTCCCCATCGCGGAATTGTACCCAACAAGCGGATTCGTCCCGAACACGCACATGTGATCAGAAACAACCATCCACCCGGAAGAAGCAGAAAGCCCATCCAAGCAGAACACGCCCCGATCCCCCGCAACAAAAGAAGGGAGATCAGAGAAATCCCGAACAAGCTTCACACCGGAAGGAACAGAAACTTCTTCCCCCCAGCCTTCAGGCACATGGCAAAACACGCATACCATCCCATCATGCAAAGAAAGGCAATTATGCGAAGGGGGAGGGCAAAGAGGCAAACATGGAGATGGTTGATCGGAAAGGATCCGAAATGGGAACTTTGTTATCGGTTACCTTGGGAAAACGAAGAACCTAAGGGCTAGCCCAAGATGCATTACCATTCACGATCTCGCCGTGCCCGGGTGTATTGCATCGAACCGTGTACTCATCCCTATCACCAAAAACATAGAAAGCCCCACCGGACGGGCAGCGGACTCCGTCCAAATCAAGTTCACGCAATGTACTAGCATATCTGTGATTATGTGCATAGTAAATCACTTGTTGAGAACTAATAGTTCTCATGTTTGCACGGCAAGCGTTCATCTTGGCAGAATCACTCACATCGTTAAACTTGGGAATCGTCAGTGCCCCAAGGCCCATGCCGCCACATAAAAGAAGCGCAGAAAGACTTGGAATAATCGCTATTATCCCTATCACCTTACCTGCTGTTGCCAAGCCGGTCTTTTTAACTTTCGCTTGCCTGCATGCAAAAATGATAGCGAGTACAGAAAGAAGCACTCCTAACAACGGAACGAAAAACAGAGCTAAACCGATGAGGGACAAAACAAAAGCAGCTGTTCCGAGCCCTTCGGTTACAGGAACGGGGGATTCTGATTCAAACTCGCTTCGTTTCTGTACCGGAGCTCGGACCTATCCAGAATTTTGTGTATGAGGCTGTTTCCGGCATGACTGTTTCTACCTGCCAACCATTCTGAATCGTTCAGGGAACATAATAGCAAACTGGTTCATAGCGGCTCTCCATTCCCGGCTGGGACTCTTCCAGCCCGCCGTGATGTTGCGCAAGGCAAGCCATAGAAGCTTCAGAGCCGCGTCGTCGCTCGGGAAGTGACCCCGGGTTTTGATCACCCTGCGAAGCCTCATGTTGAGACTCTCGATGGCGTTGGTCGTGTAGATGATCTTCCGGATCTCCATGGGAAACGCGAAGAAGGTTCGAACCTGCTCCCAGGACCTTCGCCACGAGGCCGGAATGGTGGGGTATTTGGCCCCCCAGCAACCGTCTTCAAATGCTTCGAGCGCAAGAAGTGCGCCATCTTCCGTTGCGGCGGTGTAAACCGGCCTCAGGGCCTTCATGAGCGTCTTCCTGTCCTTCCAGTTCACAAAGGCCAGGCTGTTCCTGATGAGATGCACTATGCAGGTCTGAACCATGGCCAGCGGGAACGCCGCCTCGATAGCCTCCGGAAAACCCTTCAGACCATCCACAACCACGATCAGAATGTCTTCAAGACCACGGTTGCGAAGCTCGTTGAATACCTTCAACCAGAACTTCGCCCCTTCGCTCTGTTCGATCCACAGACCCAGGATGTCCCGGCTCCCGTCCGGAAGAACCCCGAGAGCCACATAAACTGCCTTGTTCTTCACAGTTCCCTCGTCGCGGATCTTTGCCCGAAGACAGTCGAAGAACACCACCGCATACAAAGGCTCCAGAGGCCGGCTCTGCCATTCGCGAACCTCTTCCATCACCTCTTCCGTAACAGTGCTGATCAACTGCGGTGATACATCGACCCCGTACATCTCCAACAGATGCTTCTGAATGTCTCGAACCGTCATCCCACGAGCGTAAAGGGATATGATCCGGTCGTCGAAGCCGGTGAACCGCCGTTCGTGCTTCCCGATAAGCTGTGGTTCGAATGTTCCGGCCCGATCCCGGGGAGTCTCAAGATGAAGCGGCCCGTCATCGGTCAAAACAGTCTTCGATGACTTGCCGTTCCTGGTGTTCCCGCATCCTTCTGGTGGGGCTTCGCCGTGGGAATACCCCAGATGATCCGTCAGCTCAGCTCCAAGAGCCCGTTCCAGAAGCCGCTTCTTCAACTCCCGGAACATTCCGTCAAATCCCTCCCGGCTCATCGGACCCGGGATCAACTCGTCAAGCAACTCCGGATTGATCCTGATCTTCTCTCCCGATGAATCAGGTTCAACTCGCTTCCGTCCTCGAGGCATAAGCGCTCCTCCCTTGGTAGCATTTATGCCTCATACACAAAATTCCTGACAAGCCCGAACACCTGCAATAGCTGCAATTGCTGATTCCATGTTTTCCTTCATCCTCCGTTCTTACATGCATTCCCCTGGCCTAAACCCCCCTCTTCCACCACTCCCTCAAACACCCCAAGAACTCTGACTCTTTCCTGTTCACTCATGAGAATGGGCGGGTGTTCGGGGTTGTCTGACGAGAGAACGATCTGCTCCGCTTCACCAAGCTCTTCAGTAGTCTTGGCCCTGACGCTGTAATACCTCTTAATGAGAGCAACCGGTGAATCCCCCGAGAATCCTTCCACAAGGCAGAGAACGATCTTTCCCTTTCTTGTTCCTCCGGGGTCAAGCCTGAATCTGCAGAGGCTGCCCTCCGGAATGGTGGGTTCCATTGAGTTGCCCTCGGCTCTCACAAGGAAGCGGTCTCGCGCGAATGGGCCTCCAGGAACTCTTTTCAGCGTTGGTTCTTCAGCCTCTGAGAACAGCCCTGAAAGGGCTTCATATGTGCTGTCAGCAACGGCCCTGAGGTCAAGAAGGGGAAGTGAATTGACGTAGGGGATGAGTTCCTCTTCCGGCAACTCCTGGGTCTGTTCCTGTTCCATGTCGATAAGACTTCTGAAGTAGTTCTCCAATGTCTTGTTCACGAAATAGACATAGCAGCCCTGGATGCCTCTGGTCATCAGAACCCTGTAGATGTTCCGGGCGTACCTGAGGAAGTCGCTCTTGTTCCTCATCAGGGTGGGATCTTTAGAAGCGTCGGGGTTGCCGGTGAGTGTGTTCGTTGCCGGGTCATACTGAATGTCGTCGCCAACAATCACTCCGATGTAATCGAACTCGAAGCCCTGGGCAGTGTAAATGCAGCCCACCTGGTTGATCGCTTCGGTCTTGTACGCCCACTCGTACCAGCGTGGGATACCTTTGACAAGCTTCTTTCCATCCCTGGCTTCCCATGGCATGGCAAAATCCCCGATGACAACATCGTTGACCAGAGTGCCGTCAGGGTTGGGGTCGCTCCAAGGCCAGCAGTAGCCGGCAACGATCCTTGCGGAGTTTGGTTTCTGGCGTTCCTTTGCGCTTATCACCTTGTAGAGCTCGGTTGGAGAGTCGAAGATCCTGAAATCGTAGTCATCGGCCTTCGTAAGAATGTACTTCTTCTTCCTGTAACCGAGGGCTGATTCAACCCATTTAAGGTAGCCTCTGGAGCCGTTGCACCTGAACTGGGATTTCAACTCAACAGGGTTGAAGGTGGCATTGTACTTCTGGGCGCACTCCATCATCAGGGCTGTGCTGCCTATCTCGGCGGACCGGACGTTCTGCTTGTCATCGATGAAAAAGACACAGGTCTTTGCACACCTCACGAGCTGTTCGATCTGAGGCATGTCTGACCTGTGTTCCCTGGGTGTGTATTGGAAGTTGCTGCTGTTTTGAATTCGGTGTGCCTCATCAACCAGCACTACATCAAGCTCGTCTTCATTCACCTTGGTGGGAACGAAGCTGTAGAGGTTCGAGAAGAGCAGTTTTGCGTTCCCACCAACCTTGCTTTGAAGTGCGGAAAGGAATGGCTTGGACTTGCACCCGTAGAGAACCTTTTTGTTCTTCCCGGCAAGTTCTGCAAGGATTTGAACGGCAATGACGGATTTCCCGGTACCTGGTCCTCCCTGGACGACAATGACCGACTTGCCTCCGGTTTTCTCGGCTTTTCGTATGCGGGACATGATCAGGTTCTTGGCAACGATCTGCTCCTGAATCAGGGAGAACGACTCAACTCCCTTGATCATTCCTGCAGCGTACTCAAGAAGCTTCTTTGACGGCCTGGTCCTGCTGAACCTGACTCTGTTGAATATCTCCAGGCCGTCTCCACTTCCAAGAAGATCACGAAGCCGTGCAACAATGGCTTCCACGTCGCCCTTGGAATAGAGCGGGTACTTCTCCATCAAAGGCCTGTAGGCCGGAGCGTGAAGGCCGGTTGGACCCTTGTAGGAGTAATTGTGGCAGTAGGCGCAGCTGAAGAGGTCCAGGTTCGGGTCTGTATCAAAGACTTCAAGGAAAAAGACCATGTGCTTGTGGTAGCCCTCGACCTGCTGGCATGGATGGGCCACCACCCGGGAGTTACCGCCGGTGAAGGTCTCGACGAAGTTGCCCTCATCGTCCAGGGCCTCTACTTCACTCCACTGCTTCATCTCGATCAGTACAACATTCGACCTGTCGTTAAGTCCCCGGCCGAAGAGAAGGCAGTCAATCCGGTTGTTGTTGAAGGGGATCTCGTATTCCAGGGCGATCATGTTGTCCGAAAGCCTGGCATCCTCGATGATGTCCTTGAGATGGCGTGTGGAGTTGTTCCAGGAGTTGTACTCGGAGACACCCACCTTCTTGCCGCTCTGACTCTCAAAGGCTTCCTTCATCAGATCAGCT
>Ga0351841_1008_pt2 | contig 31199 bp, 30 predicted proteins | sample BONcelHFGM3001E6_FD_206884 | JGI IMG/M metagenome (GOLD analysis project Ga0351841, IMG submission 206884) | Enriched cells from coal bed in the Powder River Basin, Montana, United States - BONCAT cells FGM rep1 HSBNCT.FGM.300.1.E6 ...
TTTCGACCGCGCGCATTTTTTCGAATTTGCGGATTTCAGCCTCAACTTTGAGATCGTTTACCATGTATTAAGCCAGGATTATGCGGTTTATATGGACATTCAGCAAAAGATCAATCTGCGCATAAAAGAGGAATTCGACGCCCGTCATATTGAATTTGCCTTTCCGACCCAAACGCTCCATGTCCATGACGCAGCGCAGAAAGAAGCCCGAAGCCGCCGCTTCGACTCGACAATACAGCCCTGATATGCTATAATCAAAAGGATTGACACACAGGGTATGTTTCTTGATGTCATGGATGCAGTTTGTTTTTAACCTTTTTGTATCACCTGTGATTATTTATTCCGCATTGCAAGCATTAAAAGGTGCATTATTAACTATTATTCTTAACGTCAAGTTTTCAAGCTGCCGCTGTGACGTTATGGGGATGCCAAACAGGGAGGAATTCAATGAGTAAAAATATTATTATTTCAAACCGGTTGCCTGTCAACGTTGAGCAGTCCGGGCAAAATGTAAGATACAGAATGAGCCTAGGAGGCCTCGCAACAGGGCTGAAAAGCTATCACGGCAAGTCGGACAGCGTATGGGTTGGATGGCCTGGCCTGCCTGAGGACTGTCTTGATAATCATAAAAAACAAGAAATCAGCGCGACTCTCAAATCGCAATACCAGTGTGCGCCGGTTTTTTTATCTGAAGAGCAGATAGAAGGTTATTACCATGGATTCAGCAATAAAACGATATGGCCGCTGTTTCACTATTTTACCAACAAGGCAGAATACGAAGCGAAGACATGGGCGGCTTATCAGGAGGTCAATCAGCAGTTTCTTAAGGCAGCAGATGCGTATATTGAGGAAAAAGATGTGATATGGGTGCATGACTATCAGCTGATGCTTTTGCCCCAGTTGATCAAGGAAAAACACCCTCATGCGCAAGTCGGGTTTTTCCTGCATATCCCGTTCCCGTCATTTGAGATATTCAGGCTGCTTATTTGGCGTGAGGAGATATTAAACGGCCTGCTTGGCGCGGATCTGATCGGTTTTCATACATATGATTATGTACGCCATTTTGTAAGCTGCACAAGAAGATTGCTCGGGCTGGACCATACTTTGAACAAGATCGTATTCGAAGACAGAATTGTGACCGTTGATACGTTTCCAATGGGTATCGATTATCAACGTTTTTCTGCTGAATACGGGGAAAATGCAGATTACAAAAGGCAGATAAAAGAGATCAACCAGAATAAAAGGGATACAAAAGTTATATTATCGATTGACCGTCTTGATTATACCAAAGGGATCCCCGAAAGAATAAAGGCGTTTGCATTGTTTCTGAAAAAATATCCCGAATACAGGCAAAAAGTACGTATGAACCTTATCGTGGCACCGTCAAGGGTCGAAGTTAATACGTACGGGGAGTTAAAAAGAGAAATCACAGAACTGATCAGCGAGATCAACGGTGAATACGGGACATTTAACTGGATGCCCATCTGGTTTCTGTTTAGGTCTTTTTCTCAGGAAAGCCTCATCGCGTTTTACCGGAATTCTGATGTCTTGCTGGTCACCCCCTTAAGGGACGGCATGAACCTAGTCGCCAAAGAATATGTGGCTGCAAGGAAGGATTACGGCGGCATGGTGGTGATCAGCGAAACCGCCGGGGCAGCGAGCGAAATGGGGGAGGCGGTTGTTGTCAATCCCAATGACGAGGATGCCATCGCGGACGGAATAAAAACAGCGCTCGACATGCCTGAGGAAGAAAAAACAGCGCGCAATAAGGTGCTGCATGAACGGCTCAAAAGGTATAACGTGCAAGCATGGGCTGAGGACTTTTTACATGCGCTTGAAGGCGTGGCGCAGGATGCCCAAAAAATCGCCGCCCAAAGGATAGAAAGGTACTACGATCAAATGGCAGGGCAGTATAAGCAGGCCAAAAAGAGGATTTTATTTTTTGATTATGACGGTACGCTTGTCGGCATAAAACCTCTGCCGCGGCAGGCAAAACCGGATCCGGAGCTGCTCATGCTGCTAAAGAAAATAGCCGCCGATCCCAATAATACCGTTGTCATCGTCTCCGGCAGAGACAGAGAGGTGCTTGGCACATGGCTGAAAGATCTTCATTTACACTTCCTTGCCTCGCATGGTTTGTGGCTGAAGCATCCCGGCCAGCCTTGGTCAATGACGGTGGCGCTGGGCAACGAATGGAAGGAGTCGGTCAAGAGCCTGCTTGAGATGTACAACAACAGAATGCCGGGTTCGCTGATTGAGGAAAAGGAATATTCGCTCGCATTCCATTACAGACAATGTGATCCGGATCTGGTCGGCGCCAAATTGAGTGAAGTGCGCGAAGCGATATATTATCTGACGCAGTCTATGAACCTGGGTTTGCAGGACGGAAAAAAGGTCATAGAAATCAAAGACAACAGGTTTAATAAAGGCTTTGGGGTCTCTTTATTTTTGAAAGAAGAAAACTATGATTTTATCATGGGCGTCGGAGACGACAGCACCGATGAAGATCTTTTCTCTGCGCTTCCGGATGATGCATATTCCATCAAGATCGGGACAGGCAGCACGAACGCACAGTACTACATGAAATCATGGAAAGATCTGCGGCTGGTATTAAAGCAGCTTTCAAACATAAATGATTAACCAAAAGGAGAGACAATGAAGGACAACAAGGCCATATATGAAGTGACAGATTTCAAACTGGACAATGCCAGCTGTCTTTTTTATGAAGCGCTTTTTCATAACGCAAACGGTTATATCGGCGTTAGATCGCTGCTTGAAGAGGGTTATCCTGAAACATACCGCTACAAAAGAGGGCAGTATATCAATGGCTTTTACGATATCACAAAAATGAAACAAGCAGAAAAGCTTTACGGTCTTGCAGAAGAAAAACAGACGCTGCTTAACGTGGTGGACACCCAATCTATCAAGCTTTTTATTGACGGCGAGGCCTTTTCAATGTTTGACGGCGAGGTGTTAAGCAGCCGGCGGTGGGTGGATACCGATAAAGGCATCACGGGCAGGCGTGTATTCTGGCGTTCTCCAAACGGAAGGGAAGTTAAAATTGAGATCATCCGCATGGCTTCGTTCCACCAGCTTTCGTTATTCACCATCGACTATTCAGTCGAGCCCGTCAATTTTTCCGGGGACATCGTCTTTGAATCGAACCACCAATCGGATGTGGCCAACTTTTTTGATCCGGCAGACCCCAGAACAGCGGAAGACCGTGCGGACTATCTGACAATGGAAAGCTGTGAACTTAAGGACGAAGCCACATATATTATATCCGGGACATCAAAATCAGGCCTGAGAGTTTGCAGCTGCGTGGCCCACAGCATCTCAAATGAAATCGAACGCCACTTTTTTATTGAAGAAAAAAATGCGCGCTGCCAGCTGATCGCACAGGCTAAAATGGGCAGCAAAGTCAGGCTAAAAAAGTATGCTGTGTTTTGCGATTCTATACGCTGCGATGACATCAGAGAACAGGCTGCCATTGAAATTGAGCAGGCGCAGTCTTTGCCGATAGAGCAGCTATATGCCCTGCAGCAAACGTACATGGAAAACTACTGGAAAAACTGCGATGTGGACATTGATGGCGATCCTGAACAAAACATCGCTATGCGTTACAATTTATTTGAGCTTCTTCAGTCGGTTGGGAAAGATCAGTACAGCAACATATGCCCCAAAGGCTTGAGCGGCGAGGGATATGAAGGCCATTATTTTTGGGATTCTGAGATGTATATCCAGCCGTTTTTCACTATTACCAACCCTGCTGTTTCAAAAAAACTCATCGAATACCGTTACGAAACACTGGATATGGCCAGGGAGAACGCACAGATCCTCGGGCATCAAAAAGGAGCGCTTTATCCTTGGCGGACCATCATGGGTAAAGAATGCTCCGGATATTACCCCGCAGGATCCGCACAATACCATATCAACGGGGATATTGCACATTCCATCATTGCGTATTATCTTGCGACAGGCGACATTGCGTTTATTCAGGCAAAAGGCGCTGAGATCGTGTTTGAGACTGCACGGCTTTGGATGGACGCAGGCAATTTCTATAAAGGCAGATTTCATATCAACAATGTGACCGGGCCTGATGAATATACGTGCATCGTCAACAACAACTACTACACAAATGCCATTGCGCAGCATCATTTGCGTTGGGCTGTCAGGTTTTATTATCTCTTAAAAGGAAACGCGCATGCAAAAAAAACAACAGACAGGATAATGCTTACAAAAACAGAGGTTGATGATTTCAAAAAGGCGGCAGACAATATGTTTTTGCCTTATGATAAAGACCTGAAAATAAACCCGCAGGACGATTCATTTTTGCAAAAGCAGATTATGCCTATAGATGACATACCCGAAGAAAATTATCCTTTGCTGCTGAATTATCACCCGCTCTGTCTTTACAGACATCAGATATGCAAGCAGGCCGACACCGTACTTGCGCATTTTGTTGTTGAAGATGCACAAACAGAGGAGACCATGCGCCATTCATATGAATACTATGAAAAGATCACAGTGCATGACTCATCGCTTTCAACCTGTATTTTCAGCATCATGGCTGCAAGGCTTGGTATGGAAGAAAAAGCGGTGGACTATTTCGGCAATTCTGCGAAGATGGATCTGCTCAATTTACATAAAAATACCCATATCGGAATCCATACAGCGAATATGGGAGGGTCTTATATGGTCATCGTATACGGGTTCGCGGGTTTCCGGTTAAAAGAAGACGGCATTTCTTTCTCTCCGATGCTCCCGAAAAAATGGAGATCATACCGGTTTAAGATGTGTTACCAGAAATCACGGATACTGATCGAGGTCAATAAGACGCACTGCGCTTTCACGCTTGAAGAAGGTGAAAAGAAGACGATTTGTGTTTACGGAGAAGAATACTGCTTAAAGGACAAACTGGTCATAGACCGCTGAATGAAAATACTGAAAAGGAGCTTATATGAAGTATGATGCGGTCATATTTGATCTTGACGGCGTGATATGCCATACGGACAAATATCACTATCAGGCATGGCAGGCGGTTGCGCAAAGGCTGGGCATTCCGTTTGACGAAAAAACCAACAACCGTTTAAGAGGCATCAGCCGGGCAGAGAGCTTTGAGATTATCCTTGAAGCTTATGACGGTGTACTGACACAAAAACAAAAAAAGCGCTATATTAAACAAAAGAATGATATCTATGTTTCTCTGCTAAGATCCATGAAGCCTGATGATGTCAGCGCAGAGGTTAAGGATACGATTGAAAAAATCAAACAAAAAGGCATACCAATCGCCATAGGCTCTTCCAGCAAAAATGCACGAACCATACTGAAAAAGACGAATCTTTATGGTCTTTTTGATGCCGTTTCTGACGGCAATGATATCAGCAATTCAAAGCCTGATCCCGAAGTTTTTCTTAAAGCAGCACGGAAAATGGGCATTAAACCAAAGCGTTGCCTCGTGGTTGAAGACGCAGAATCAGGGGTGCAGGCGGCGCTGGCAGCAGGCATGGATTGCGCTGCAATTGGCGATGCCGCAAAACACGGCACTGCAACATACAATCTTAAGAGCATCTTAGAGCTTATTGATTTGTTGCAATAGAATCCAAAAGACGCCTTTTTGCAGCCCATCGCGGCTACGTTATCCATTCTTTGCCAAGTACTTTTTCCACAAAAACCCGTGCAAGCTCCGGGTCAAACTGTGTGCCGGCATTTTTCCTCATTTCCGATACGGCTTCGTCTTCCGGGAGTGCATTTTTGTAAGGGCGCTCGCTGGTCATCGCATCAAAGGCATCTGCGATGGCAATGATGCGTGCTTTGAAGTGAATGCTTTCTCCCCGTATGCCTTTGGGATAACCTGTGCCGTCCCAGCGCTCATGATGAGCGGCAATGTATTCAGCAATATTGTAAAACTCGTTGGTGTTGCTTAAAAGCCGGTAACCTATTTCAGGATGGCTTTTCATCTGCGCCCATCCCGAATCCGTCAGCTCTTCAGCATCAGACAAAATCTTTTCATCAACTGCGACCTTTCCAATATCATGCAGCTCTCCGGCAGCCCGTAGTTCGGCGATCTCATCAGATTCGAGCTTGAGCGCCTTTCCGAAAGATTCACAGAGTTCACTGACTCTCTTAGAATGCGCATCCTCATACGGGGACTTTATTCTGAGGGTGCCGAGGATCGATTTGACGACAGAGCTTCTTCTGCTTGCATTGTCAAATGTCTTCTTCTTGTACATATAGTTCTCGGCGTTTTTGAGCACATCCCAGACAGACTGAGCCTCCGATTGCTTGGTGTCCCAGCCGAACGAGATCGAGATGTTGATGTTCATGATCTTCTGCTTTTCGATCTTCGATTTTATTCGCTTAATCAGCTTCTCAGATGATACAGAATCCGTGTTCGGGAGTATGATGACGAACTCATCCCCGCCTGTCCTTGAGATGATATCATCCGCACGGCACTCTGCCAGAAAAACATCTGCTACCTTATTGATGAGCTGATCGCCGACATGATGCCCGAAGGCGTCGTTGATCGTTTTGAGGCCGTTGACATCTGCGAACACCAACGATATGGGCAGGTTTCTCTTTGTGTCCAGCCTTAGAAGCTCTTCTTCAAAAAACCTTCTGTTATAAAGCCCGGACAATTGGTCATGATAGCTTAAAAACTCTATCCAGCGTTGCTTTTCTTTCTTTTCACTGAAATCCCGGAACACGAGAACGCAGCCGACGATATTATTGTCCTTGTCTCTTATGGGCGAAGCCGTATCCTCAATAGGGACTTCTCTACCGTCTTTTGAGATCAGCAGCGTGTGATTGGCCAGTTCTACGATCTGTTCTTTTTCGAAAACCTCTGCGACAGGGCTTGTGACTTTTTCTCTCGTGTACTCATTGATGATATTGAAAACAGTCTCGATAGGCTTGCCTCGCGCATCTGATATTGACCATCCTGTCAGTTTCTCTGTAACCGGATTAATGAACTCGATGATGCCCTCTCTGTCTGCTGCGATCACCCCGTCTCCGACGGACAGCAAAGTGGCATACAGCTTTTCTTCACTGCTTTTAAGCTGTTTTTGCTCCGTTTCGATTTTCTCGAGCATGGTATTGATGGAGCTGCGTAAAAATGCCAGCTCACCCTTGCCGGTATTGCGTATCCTTTTGATGTTCTGCCATGTAAGGTCGATGCTTTTGACCTCTCTGATCAAACACATGAGCGGTTTGGAAATAATGTTCCCGAGCAGGAGGTAGATCAAGACAAATAAGGCGCATACGACCAAAACGGCGAAAAACACGTACTTCTTAAATTCGGCGATCCCCGACTGGTAGAACGTGCGTGGTTTGGAAACAGAAAAAACGGCGGCCACCGTAGCGTCATGTGCAGTGGGGATCACAACGTCAAAGGTCGTCTCATCTGTATATTCAAAATAATTTTTGATGCTTGAGATGCCTTCGTCCTCGGCGCTGGCAGGGGAGGTAAAAAGCGATGTGATCTTATAATCGCTGATCCCTTCCAGGGCTTCAATGATCTCATCATCGATCTTTCTGCCGACAATGAATCTGCCGTTCGGCTCTTTTTCTCCTAAGGAATCTGTGACAAAAGTTGAAGCCACAAAGTATACGCCATCTTTAAATTCGCAAATACCTGCCACTTCCTCGTAGACATCTTCGACGCTGAAAACACCGCTGAAATGATGCAATATATCCGAATTAAGCTCGCTGAATTCCGCATCATGCTGATCGTAGTAGAGTTTATGGAACACATTCAAGCCCCGGTCAAGGAAGAGCATAAAATTCAAATCGAGAGCTTCAAGGACGTCTTCTGTGAGATTAAATGTTGGGTATTCAGGATTGGTGCCCTGCAGAAAATAATAAGTATCATCCCAATGTCCCCAGTCATTTGCAATACCGTTATACTTTTTGACCCTTTCCATAACAAACGTTCTGATGTTATTCTGCACAGCGCGGGCATCGGTTTTTTCCTGTTCTTTCAGAAAATTTGAAAAAAAGAATCCTGATATGAGGCCAAGCAGCGTGATACCGATGAATGTCGCGGGCGCCATTATAAGAAGAATCTTGTTCCGGAGTTTCATGTCAAAACCTTTTCCATAAGTATTCCAGCATTCCATTTTAGCTGATCAAACTGGTTTCGCTCCTATATATAACAACAAAAAGAAAAAACAAAACAAAACCCCAATATTTATTTTGAGTTGTTTAAAATGGAAATAACAGCTGATCGCTGACAGCTGTGTTTCAAAAAATCTATTTTTTTAATAAACGAAGGAAGGATTCTGTTTTAAACTGGCCGCCTAAGTCCGATAATCCGCATTGATGCGCACATAATCGAGGGAAAAATCGCACGTCCACATGGTGTATGAAAAAGAACCTTCACGCAGATCGACAGTATAGACGACCTCGGGTTGCTTTAGCTCATTAAGGGCCGCTGCTTCGTCAAAATCAAGGCCGCCGCCGCTGCTGCAAACCTGCACGGTACCGATGTAAATATCCGTCTTTGCGGGATCAAACGCTGCGCCTGAGTATCCGGCAGCCGTCAGCAGCCGCCCCCAATTGGCATCGTTACCAAACGCAGCCGTCTTGCACAGGGGGGATGTCGCGATCGCGTTCGAGATAAGCTGCGCGTCCTTTTGCGTTCGCGCATTTTTGACAGTGACGGTCAGCAATTTGGTTGCGCCTTCGCCGTCCGCCGCGAGCATGCGCGCAAGCGTGATACATACAGATTTGAGCGCATCTAGGAACAGTGTGTAGTCCGCCGTACCCGCCTTTATGGCCGGGCAGCCTGAAGCGCCGGACGCGAGAATGAGCAACTGATCGCAAACGCTCGTTTCACCGTCTATGGATATGCGGTTATATGAGGCATCGGCAGCTTCTTTGAGCGCTGCTTGAAGGGCTTGGGCGTCAATCGCTGCGTCCGTAGTCAGCACGGAGATCATTGTCGCCATATCAGGATGGATCATGCCGGCACCTTTGGCCATGCCCCCTATGCGCACCTCGCAGCCGTTGATCGTAAAGGACGCCTCCGCCTGCTTCTTGACGGTATCAGTCGTCATGATGGCGCGTGCCGCATCCGCACCGCCCTGTTTTGACAGAACAGCCATGCTGATGCCTGCAGAGACCCGGTCAATCGGCAGGGGTTTGCCGATCACGCCTGTCGACCCTGTGAGCACATGCTGCGGTGCCAACCCAAAACGCTGTGCCATAAGCGCAGCCATTTTGAGCGCGTCTTCATCGCCGCGGCTGCCAAGGCATGCATTGGCGTTGCCGGCGTTGATGATCACAGCCTGCGCATATCCGCCGCGGACATTTTGCTGTGCCAGCATTAGAGAATGGCCCTTGACTGCATTGCGTGTAAAAAGGCCTGCCGCGCTGGCCAACCTGTCGCACACAACAATGGCAAGATCAGGATTGCCGTTTTTTTTAAGGCCGCAGGCAACGCCTGATGCTTTAAAGCCTTTGGCGTAAGTCACACCGCTTTCCATGAATAGCCTCCTTAAAGTCAAAGCCAATTATAGCACACATTTACTTCTCGCAGTATCATAATATTGCAGGCTTTTTTGGGCTATTCTCCGCCTGCTTCGCCCAACAGGATCAGTTCGAGCCTCTCGGGGTCGCGTATAAAAAAGCTGCTGCGGTGGTAACTGACAGTGCCGTCTTCGCTGATACGCGAAAGTTCCCGTGAGAGCGCGCTTCGGTTGACGCAAAGATAATCTGCCATACCCTGGCGGTCAAGATCCACAGTGAAACGGTTGCTGCCTTTTCTGGCTGCGCAGGACAAGAGGTATGAAGCCAGCTTTTGGCGCGTGGTCTTATGGGCAACGTGGTCAAATTTTTCGCTCATGGCGATCGCTTTATACGCAACGATCCGAAGCATGTTTCTTATCAACAGGTTATGGTGAGAACAACAAGCAGGGCAGCGCGTCATGATGCGGTCAAAAGGAATCAGCAGTGCCTTTACAGGAGTCAGCGCCTCGACGGTCACTGGGCTGACCTTGATGCCCGCACACACAAGCGCTTCGGCGAAAAGTTCAGATGGCAGCACAGGGGAGAGCAGTGCGCGGTTACCCAGGCTGTCGGTTTTAAAAACAGCTGCCTGCCCTTCAAGAACAACGCCGACATATTTGAGAGAATCTCCTTCCATCAGCAGGTAAGAGCCCTTTTCATAGTCCGCATGCCTGGCGCCGAGGCACTCGAGCATTTCGTTTATTTCAGCGCAGCAGAGCCCGGCAAATAATTCGACATTTTTTTCTGCCAGACAGTTAAAATCCATACTGCCTCCTCATAAGTTGCAAATGCAACATACAATTTGCATCAAGTATAAGATAATTGGGATACAAAAGCAAGAGAGGTGGTTACTGTGAAAAGAAAGATCATTCAAATAGATGAAAGCAAATGCAATGGCTGCGGGCTGTGCGTACAGGCCTGTCACGAAGGTGCGCTGCAAATGGTTGACGGCAAAGCAAAGCTTATGTCCGAATCGTACTGTGACGGACTGGGGGACTGCCTGCCCGAATGCCCGACGGGCGCCATCGAGATCGTAGAAAGGGAGGCAGCTGATTTTGATAAAGAGGCGGTGGAAAAACATATGGCCAAAAAAGCCGCAATGAACGAAAAACCTTTGCCGCGCGGATGCCCCTCTTCCCGTTCACTGGCGTTTGAAAGGAAGCCGTGCGTGGCTTCGGCATATCACGAACCGGTGCAGCTGGGCGTCTCTGAACTTGCGCAGTGGCCTTGCCAGATACAGCTCGTGCCCGTGGATGCACCTTTTTTCAAAGGTGCGAAGCTGCTGATTGCAGCGGACTGCACGGCGTTTGCAAACGCACAGGTTCACAGCCGTTTTATGCGCGGAAAAGTGACGCTGATAGGGTGCCCGAAGCTTGACCACGCAGATTATGCAGATAAACTGACTGAGATACTGAAAAGAAACGACATCAAAAGCGTTCAGGTGCTGCGTATGAGCGTGCCGTGTTGCGGAGGGATTGAAAAAGCGGTCAGACAGGCGCTTGAGGCAAGCGGAAAGATGATACCGTGGCGCGTGACCGTGATCACCACCAACGGAGATATCATCGAAGACTGAAAAACAAGTCAGTGAAGACGGCGGCGGCATTTGGGGTTTTTTGAAAAAACAGCGGGTTTGTTATATAATAAGTATAAACCAGACTGCAAGAGGAGACAGAATGCTGCATTTTAAACCCGTAGAATTGAGCGACAAAGAACTTTTTGAGAAGTATACACTGTGCCACGGATACCATAACCTCGAGGCTTCGTTTGCCAACATTTATATCTGGAGGCGCATGTGGGACATACAAATGGCAGTGGATGAGTATGCCATGTACCTTTTTTTAAGCAATGACAAAACAGCGTTTATGCTGCCCCCGTTCCTTGACGACTGCGATATGCACATGCAAAAGCCGCTTGAACGCTGTGAGGTATTTCTCGAAAGCCGGGGTGTCAAACCGGCGCTGCGCGGTGTCACGCTTATGCTGAAAGATAAAATTGAACGCGACTGCCCGGGCCGTTATCACTTCTTGCCTGACCGCAACAACTTTGAATATATCTACCGGGCGATCGATCTATGTACGCTTAAAGGTAAAAAATACAGCAGCAAGCGCAACCATATCAACAAACTGACAGAAAGTCACAGCTTTGAATACCGCCGCTACAATCAAGAAGATTATGAGAACTGCATCATGCTCTATCAGGAGTGGGTCAAAGCCAAGGGCGGGCTGACGGACAGCTACCAGAACGAATACAAAGCCTTAAAGGATGCGCTCACTTATATAGACGAGCTGGGGCTGGTGTGCGGCCTTTTGTTTGTGGATGGCAAACTCGAAGCTTTTTCGATCGGCGAGAAATTCGGCGACGATATGGCCATCATCCATTTTGAAAAGGCCAATGCCGCGATCCAAGGCACCTATGCGCTGATCAACAGGGAATTTGTGTGCCATGAATGGTCAGATTTAGAGTATATCAACCGGGAAGAGGACATGGGGCTCGAAGGCCTGCGCAAAGCAAAATTGTCCTATAATCCTGTGTTTCTCAACGAAAAATATGCAGGCACAAGGAGCTTTTAACAATGGACACAAGGCTGCTCGAAGCGGAAGATAAGCCGCAGGCAACGGCGCTGTGGAAAGAAGCATTCGACGATTCCGATGCTTTTATAAGCTGGTATTTTGACAACAAAGTCAAGGCGGGCAGCTCTCTTGGCCTGTTTGAAAAAGGCGCGCTTGTCAGTGTGCTGCATATGATCCCTTATACCATCAGCATTCAGGGACGGCATGTGCCCACAGCGTATATCGCTGGAGCGGCCACGGCCAAATCGCGGCAGGGCCAGGGGCTCATGAAAAAATTGCTCCATGAAACGCTCGTACATCTGAAATCACGCGGGATCGCAATCACGCATCTTTATCCTTTCAAGCATGAATTCTACGAGAAATTCGGCTGGGCGACGTATTCATATGTCTCCCGACAGGTGGTAAAGGATGTGGCACCGAAAAAAGGCGCAGACGTGATTGAGACAAAGGATTTAAGCTTATTCAAGACGCTCTACGACCGTATGATGCGCGAATACGATGGTTTTGTGGTGCGGTCGGAACGCGAATGGCAATGGCGTCTTGATGAACTTATGATTGACGGCGGACGGACGGCTGTATTGCTCAAAGGGGGCTCGGCGCGTGCGTATATGCTCTATTATGATAATGACGGCACAGCGAAGGTCATTGAAACGGTTTATCATGATGAGGAAGACATCGGTGCGCTGCTCGGGCACATACTCCATCAAGGGTATAAAAGCGTTGATTATTTTATTCCTGCACAGGCTCAGCATGCTGAAAAATTCGGCATGGCACGTATTGTGGACGTAAACGCCTTACTGACGGCACTTGACGCGGAGGCGCTTATTGATCAAATCGACATTACGGACAGATTTGCCGAGTGGAACAACATAAAAAACAAGAACAGCAAAAGCCTTGATACCGCAGCGCTCGCGGCGCTTCTGCACCGCGGAGAGGCACGGTCAGCATATGAAATAACAGGCCGTTTTTTCGCGATACAGAGGGCTTGCATTTTTGAAACATATTGAGTACAATCTAAAGTTATGTGGGGTTTGTTTATCGGGCTCGCAATTGGGGTGCTGCAGGTGCTGGCACTGACCATATTGGGGAAAATGATAATTGGAGAGCGGGCATCAGCCAGACTGATCGGCATTTTTCTGCTTATCGCAAAAATGGCCGCCATTGTCCTGATACTATACCTTATCTCAACCATCTCATTGACTCATGTGATCTTTACGGCGTGCGGCATGCTTGCCGGGGTTATCGCAGCTTTGGTTTTTATTTATATGAAGCGCAAACACGGCAACGATAGGCCCCTAGGGAAAGGACGATAAGTCAATGTTCAAAATGATCACGGCAGTTTCCGGAGCCGCCGTGCGTTTTTCAAACGGACAAGAAGCCTTCGCGTCAGAGGTGACCATCACGCCTGCCGAGGTGGACTTATTCGGATTAAAGATCAGCGAAACGCTTCTTTCGGTCTGGATAGTCATGCTGATTTTGATTATCCTTGCCCTCGCCATCCGCATATTTGTGATACCAAAATTCAAAACAGTGCCAAAAGGTTTGCAAAATGTGCTTGAGATGTTCGTGGAGTTTTGTGAAAAATTCACAAACTCCCAGATCGGTAAGCGCGGGGCAGCTTTTGCAGCATATATATTTACTGTGGCTGTCATGATTTTTGCCACCAGTCTTGTCGAGTTGTTCGGCGTGCGCCCTCCGGCGTCAGATATCAATTTTACTATTGCTATCGCGCTGATGTCTTTTACTTTGATCAATGCGTTTGGGTTTTATTACACAGGTTTTTTTGGGCGCCTTAAGTGGTTTGTTAAGCCCAAGGCCTTTATGCTGCCTATCAACCTTGTGACGCATTCTGTCATTCCCGTATCACTTTCGTTCCGTCTTTTCGGCAACGTGTTTGCCGGCATGGTGGTGATGAATCTGCTCTACAGCGTGACTTACCTCTCGGTAGGTCTGCCGGGTGTGCTCGCGATATATTTTAATTTGTTCCATACAGGGATACAGACATATATATTCCTCGTACTGACACTATCGTTTATGGAAGAAACGGTGATGTACGGGGCAAAACGGCAGTAATATTTTTGAATTTGGAGGATACAGAAGATGGAGGCTTTGATTGCGATTGGCGTCGGTTTGGCGGTTTTCACAGGCGTAGGCGCGGGTATCGGCATGGGGCTTGCCACGGGCAAGGCGGTTGACGCGGTCGCGCGGCAGCCTGAAGCCAGCGGAAAAATTAACGCCATGCTGCTTATTGGATTGGCGTTTGCCGAAACGACAGCCATCTACGGATTTGTCATTGCCATCTTGATGATGGGCAAGATCTAAGAAGGCATGAGACGAAGCATGCGCCGCAAAGCGAGGTGTGATTATGCTGCAAATTGATTTTTTGAGGATCGGGCTGCACATTTTGAATGTGCTCATTATGTTTGTCGTGCTGCGGCTTTTGGTTTACAAGCCTATTCTCAAGTTCATCAAACAACGGGAACATTCGTTTTCAGACAAAACAGACGATCTTGATGCACGCGAAAAAAGGCTGGTACAGCAAAAGGCTCAATATGAGCATATGATAGCACAGGCGCAGGGCGAAGCGGCATTGATCATTGCGAACAGCAATGAAATGGCACAGGAGCATGCGCGTGAGATACTTGGCAAAGCCAAGGAACACGCCAAGGAGATTGTGGTCCGCGCCAAAAAAGAGATCGATTCGGAAAAAACGCAGGCACGCCTTGATATGCGTGCCGAGATCGCGGACATGAGCGTGCAGATCGCACAAAAAGTGCTGGAACGCGAGATCTCGGTTGAGGACAACCGCAAGATCATTGATGAGTTCTTCGAGAGGGTGGGATGATTTGGCAATAGAAGGTAAACTCAAATCGGCCGTCACGCTCGATGAGATCACCGTTCAAACGATAAAGAATCGGTTTGAATCTCTTGCCGGAGACGAGATCGAGTTTAGAACAGAAGTGGATCCCGAATTGCTCGGGGGCTTTGTTGTGGTACTGGGAGACAAAGTCTATGACAGGAGCGTGCGTGCGCATCTGGCCAGGATAAAGAACTTTATTTCGGAGACGGAAACGCCGTATCAAGAGGATGTGCTGGAGCCGGGCGATTTTTCGCTTGATTTTGATACTGAGGAACTGGGGAAAACGACTAAAAACCGTATCGCTGAATACACGGGCAAAATGGAGTTTTCTGAAACAGGTACTGTGAAGTATTCGGGCGACGGTATCGCGCATGTGGCCGGCCTTGAGGGCTGCAAATACGGTGAGCTTTTAGAATTCGAAAACAACGCTTTCGGCATCGTGATGAACCTTTCTAAAGACAGCATCGGCGCAGTGATGCTCAGCAACGCCTCTGAAGTCGGCGAAGGCTCAACTGTCCGCAATACGGGCACAGTGGTGCAGGCACCAGTGGGGGAATCGCTGCTTGGGCGGGTCATCAGCCCTCTTGGCGTACCGCTGGACGGCAAAGGCAAAATCAAAACGGAAAGCTACCGGCCCATAGAATCCGAAGCGCCGCGTATCTTTGAGAGAAAGGGTGTCGGGCAGCCGCTCGAGACAGGGATCATGTTTATCGACAGCATGATACCGATCGGCAGAGGCCAAAGAGAGCTGATCATCGGCGACCGCCAGACTGGGAAAACCGCCATTGCGGTGGATACGATACTCAACCAGAAAGGCAAGGATGTACGGTGCATTTATGTGGCCATCGGGCAAAAAGCATCTACGATCGCTGCGATCATAAAAACACTTGAAGAAGAGGGTGCGCTTGATTATACGCTTGTCGTTGCATCAATGAGCAGCGATACGCCGGCGATGCAGTACATTGCGCCTTATGCGGGCTGTGCGATCGCCGAGGCGTTTATGTACGCCGGCAAGCACGTACTTATCGTCTATGACGATCTGTCAAAGCATGCGGTGGCCTACCGCACCATATCGCTGCTGCTGCGGCGTCCGCCGGGGCGCGAGGCCTACCCGGGCGATGTGTTTTACCTGCATTCACGGCTTTTGGAAAGGGCTGCGCGGCTCAAAGATTCGCTTGGCGGTGGGTCAGTGACTGCGCTCCCGATCATCGAAACGATGGCAGGAGATATCTCATCATACATACCCACAAATGTCATTTCCATTACCGACGGCCAGATATTTTTGGAGTCTGAGCTTTTTCATGCGGGTGTGCGGCCGGCAGTCAATGTGGGGCTTTCGGTTTCCCGCGTGGGCGGAAATGCGCAGACCAAGGCGATGCGCAAGGTCGCTGGGCGTTTGCGGCTCGATCTCGCACAATACCGCGAACTGGCCGTGTTTGCACAGTTTGCTTCCGATCTTGATAAATCCACACGGGAGACGCTTGACCAAGGTGCGCGGCTCGTTGAATCATTGAAGCAGGCACAGTTTGCGCCGCTTTCGATGGCCAACCAGGTGATACTGCTTTTCGCTGCCGTAAACAAACACCTTTTGCAGCTTCCGCTTGCGCATGTCCGCGAATTTTTAAGACGGTATCTTGAGTTTGTGCAAACCAATCATCCTAAGGTCAGCGCCAATATAGCCCAAACAGGAGACCTTTCAGACGAGGACAGTGAGATTTTGAAAAACGCAGCAAGGGCATTTCTGCCGACATACTGCATGCAGAACAATATAAAAATCGAGCTGGAGGATGATGAATAAAAATGGCAAGCATTGCAGATATCCGGCACAGCGTCAAATCAATATCTGAAACTCAGCAGATCACGCGGGCGATGCACCTGATCTCTTCCTCAAAAATGAGAAAGGCCATCGAAAGATATGAGGCCAACCATGTGCATTTTGTGCGCGTGCAGTCTGCCTTCAAAGATATTCTGATGCATACGAGCGGTTTGGAACACCCGTATGTGGGCGAGAGCCGGGGCGGCAAAGCAGCCTATGTGGTCATCGCCGCCGACAAAGGGCTGTGCGGAGGTTACAATCACAATGTCTTAAACCTTGCGCTTAAGTACATGCAGCAAAGCGCAGAACGCTATATACTCACGGTCGGACAAATGGCGCGGTTTTTCTTCGACAGGCTGGGGTACATGGTTGACGTTGAATTCCTGCATGTATCACAGAATCCGTCGCTCTATAATGCACGCAACATCACGGCGGATTTATTGGAACTTTACGACAACGGTCTGATGGACGAGGTCTATGTGGTGTATACAGAGTTTATCACGCCATTAAAGCAAGAACCGCGCGTTTTAAAGCTGTTGCCCATATCCGTATCCAATCTTGTAGATGTTGAGACGGAGGTCCAGTATACCGGTGAGCTCGTTTACCATCCGACCTTAAAAGTGGTGTTTGACAGGCTCGTGCCGCAATATATCATCGGGCTTGTGTATGGCTGCCTTGTTCAGTCTTACGCGAGTGAGCAGTGTGCTCGCATGACGGCAATGGATAATGCTACAAAAAATGCGGAGGACATGATCAACAATCTGTCAAAAGAATACAACACCGCGCGCCAGTTCGCGATCACAAACGAGATATCCGAGATCATTGGTGCGCATGAAGCTATACAATAGCGGGAGCGGGATATGGACGATTATTCAATAGCCGGCAAAGGGGAGATCACCCGTATCACGGGACCTGTGCTGGAAGTCAAGTTTCATGACGGGCATTTGCCTGCCATTTTCAATGCACTTGTCGTCAGGCTGCAAAACAGAGAAGTCTGGCTTGAGGTTACCATGCATATCGGAGACCACACTGTCCGCTGCATTGCGCTGCACGCCACCGAAGGGCTTAGCTGCGGCCTAGGTGTTATCGACACAGGCGAAGGCATAAAAGTGCCGGTGGGCAAGCAGACGCTGGGGCGTGTCATGGATGTGATCGGCAGGCCGATAGACGGCAAGGGGCCGTTAACCGGCGCTAAACGCCTTCCCATCCACAGAAATCCTCCGAAATTTACCGATCAAAACCCTGCGACAGAGGTCTTTGAAACGGGTATCAAAGTCATCGATCTCCTTGCGCCTTATGCCAAGGGCGGAAAGATCGGCCTGTTCGGCGGAGCCGGTGTGGGCAAGACGGTTCTCATCATGGAGCTGATAAGGAATATTGCTACGGAACACGGCGGTTTCTCGGTATTCACGGGCGTGGGAGAGCGGAGCCGCGAAGGCCATGAATTGATCGAAGAAATGAGCGAGTCCGGCGTTATTGAAAAAACATGCCTGGCTTTCGGGCAGATGAACGAACCGCCGGGTTCACGTATGCTCGTGGCTTTAAAGGGGCTGACGCTGGCAGAATACCTGCGCGACGAAGAACATCAGGACGTCCTTCTTTTCATTGATAACATCTACCGTTTCATACAGGCAGGCTCTGAAGTTTCTGCGCTTTTGGGGCGCATACCGTCAGCCGTGGGATACCAGCCGACGCTTGCGAGTGAGCTTGGCGCGCTGCAGGAACGCATCACATCAACAAGGAGCGGTTCCATTACATCCGTACAGGCGATATATGTGCCTGCGGACGACTTAACCGACCCAGCACCCGCGACGACATTTTCCCACCTTGACGCGACAACGGTATTATCGCGGCAGATATCTGAGCTGGGTATCTATCCTGCCATCAATCCGCTTGATTCCAGCTCGCGAATCCTTGACCCGCGTATCATCGGAGAAGCACATTACAATGTGGCGCGCCGTGTCCAGGAGGTGCTCCAGCGCCATAAGGAGCTTTTGGACATCATTGCCATACTCGGCATGGAAGAGCTCTCAGACCTTGATAAAACCATCGTATACCGGGCAAGAAAGATACAACGTTTTTTCTCGCAGCCCATGTCAGTGGCTGAGGTTTTTTCAGGCATTCCGGGCAAATATGTGCCGCTCGAACGCACCATAGAGAGCTTTCGCGTCGTTTTAGACGGAGAAGCGGATGACCTGCCTGAAGGCGCGTTTTTCATGGCCGGCGATATCGATGACGTCAGGATCAAAGCAAAAAAAATGGACAAGAGGTAAAAATGCCTGCGAAGTTTATGCTGGAGATCATCACGCCGGAGCGTGTTTTCTTCCGCGGCGATGCCGAAAGCGTGATTTTCCCGACAGCCGACGGCTACATGAGTATCCAAAAGATGCACGAGCCCATGGTGGCGCTGGTCACAGTGGGCGACATGCGCATCTGTGTGGACGGTGTCTGGAAGCAATGCACCACGTCAGAGGGGTTTGTCGAAGTACGCCCGGACGAGACGATCATTTTCTCGCAGGCTGTGGAGTGGCCCGACGAAATTGATGTCCGCCGTGCACAGGAGGCAAAAGAACGCGCGGAAGAGAGGCTGCGGCAGACGCAGAGCTATCAGGAATACATGCAGAATCAAATTGCTCTGGCGCGGGCGATGGTGCGTTTGCGGGCGGGACGCAGAAGCCAGAATCTGGACTGACAGTCAAAAATGCTGCAAAACTGCGGCTTTTTTTAGTTTTCAAAGAGGTACATCAAGCCGGCACACCGAAAACATATAAAGCAGAAGGCAACTGGTATGGTCTAACCAGCGTTCCGGCAGGCTCATTTTTGTATCAAGGTATAAATTTTTGACTTTGGTCGATAATTGCTCTATCAGGTTGCGGCGGCAGCAGCCCGCCGCCCGAAGGAGGAAATGATGACCGGAGAAAGAGCCACAAAAATGCTGATACTGAGCAGCGCTCGTACTTTGTTCGCCGAAAAAGGTTATGACAATACGCCTGTGGAGGAAATCTGTGTGCTTGCAGGCATCGCAAAGGGGACATTCTTTTACCATTTTGAAAGCAAACAAGCCATTGTGAGGTATATTCTCGCTTCGCAGATCAGAGAATATGCGCTGCGTCTTAAAGAACAAATGGACACATTCAAGGATGCCATAGCCAAGGCGGAGTATTTTATCGCAGCGTTATTGGAGTGCAGGAGCAGCGGTTATGAATGCGCAACGTATTTTAAACAGCATGAATCAGCGTGGTACACCACTGTGCTGCGCGAAGAACGCAGCCTTGCGCTGCTGCCTTTATTTGAACTGGTGATTGAAGAGGGCATCGCGCAGGGTTATTTTAGGATCGGATTTCCGCACACCTTAGCCGCGGTCGCGTTTTTTGGGATAGATACCTATTTACATATGGACACGCAAGGCGCCGAAGATACGCGCCGAGGCATAAGGGAAATGGCTGCAAAAACGCTTGGGCTGAAAGAGGCGGAGTTCGCAATCTAATAGAATCGGAGGGCAAAATGAAAACAGCGGTTGTATTCTACACGCGTGACGGCAGCACGAGGATAGCGGCGCAGGTGCTGGCGGAGGATCTTGATGCGGACGTTTTTGAGCTGGAAGAAGCCAGCAAAAGAGGAAGGTCGACGTTCTGTTTTGTATGGGCGGGTTTTAGCGCAAGCTTCGGCATAAAAAGCCGATTAAAAGACGACTTTTCAGCGCAAATGAAAGCCTATGAGAGAATTTGCATCGGTACTCCAGTATGGGCAGGACGCGCTGTGCCGGCGCTCAATGCTTTTTTACAGCACTTTGACCCTCGCGGTAAAGAAATGATCATCTTTACCGTGCAGGCAGACCCGAGCCCTACGCAAAAGTGCGCCCAAAAAATGGCAAAAATACTGACCAAAAAAGGTGCGCATGTTCAGAAGACGATGAGTCTGTACGGCGCTGGCGTCGGGAAGATAGCGCAACGAGGCGATATCGAGAGGCAAATATCGGCGCAGCTTTGAACGCACATCGGGGCACAAATATGTTACAGAAGTGTTACGAATGGATTGACATATGGCAGCCGCTGCTGTATCATTAAAATCTGTTTCAATGGATGCAGCAAAAAAAGGAGAAAGTTGCATGTCAAAGCATTCAGGCTTAAGCCCCCTGAAAATGTTATTCAAAAACAAAAAGAAAAAAGTCAGTACCCAGAAGGTTTCGGTCGGGCGCGATGATCTGGAAAATTCGCCGCGGCTTGATTTGCAGAACAATACTATTGATCATCCTGTAAGCAAAGAGGCAGAACCACTGGCTGATGAGAAAAAGAGATTCAGCAGCCGAAAGATGGCGGTACAAAACAACTATCGCACCAAGCGGAGCTATCAAAAGAAAAATATCTTTGACAGCATGCGAAACTTAGCAGCATCTATTTTTAAAAAACGCAGCAAAGAAAGTGACGCGCTTGATTTCGCAGCCAACCACAGGCGAAGGAGCAAAAAGGAAAAACGCAGGCGCCGTGTTTTCATTTATGCCGGTACAGCCATGGTTTTGGCGGCTGTTTTCTTTTTGGTGTTTGTGCTGTTGCCGGGAGACGCTGCAGCTCCGGCGGGGGCTGCTGTTTTGCTGGCACAGGAAAATACAGGGATTATTGCGGCCAAGCAGGCCGGTATCACGCCGCTGGGCGCAAAGATGCCTTATCCGATGCCGTTTTCTGCAGTCTTTGATCACGAAGACTCAGACATATATGCATACCCCCTTGAGGACATATCAGAGGATATACAAGACCCTGAACCTGATGTGACGCCCGAGCCTGCTGCCACAACTAGCCCTGATCCAACGCCAGTGCCTTTAAAAGTGGAAGATTTTCTGGATTATTTTGAGGTCAAGGCGGACGCTTATTACAGCGATGCAGGTTATTCCAACAACTCATATAAATATACGCAAGAAGAGTACCTGATGCTTGCGCGGATCATCCATGGGGAAGCGCGCGGCCAAAGCTTCAGAGGGCAGGTGGCAGTGGGCAATGTGATCATGAACCGCGTGCTGTGCCGCGGCGCCTGGCCGAACAGTATTACTGCGGTCGTCAGTGCACCGGGGCAATTTTCGCCTTATGCTAGAGTCAAGGACCTTAGCGCATCACAGATCAACTCAACATCCAAAAGAGCTGCGCGTGCCATCCTTGAAAAGGAGCTCTGGGTTATACCCCAGGATGTGTACTTTTTTCGTTCCGCTGGCCGCTACAGGGATCTGAAAGGCCAGAACTGGGGCAGCCATGCGTATTATGATGAAATCGGCGGCCATTTCTTCTACAGGCACAGATACAGCGGACGCAAAAGGGATGCAGGAGTGCCTCCGGCTCTGTACGAACGCACCTATAAATATGCCCAGTATGGCTGCAAACCGCAAAGGCGTGTGCACCGTATCCAGTATATGCTCAATAAGCTTGGCTACGACGTGAGGGCAGATAGCTATTTTGGAGAAACCACAAAAATTGCGCTTATAGAGTTTCAAAACAAGTACAGCCTCACAGCAGACGGTATCGCCGGGCCGTCCACTGTCAAAAGGCTCATTGAGGAATTCGGCGTTCAGAATTACTATGACCGGTTCATCAAAAAATGAATGCACAGTCAGAAAGCCGTCGTCAACGCGGCTTTTTTTGAAGGCACGGAAATGGTGCATTTTGCCTGTGATATGAAGAGGCTGCCGGAGCACCGGGGTGAAATATTACGAAAGTATTACAAATATATTGACAAAGCGCTGTCCGCACAGTACTATTAAGACAACATAAAAATGTCTTGAGCAGTTAAGGAGAGGTCTTGATGTTAAAGCGTTCAGGAATCAGAGCCCTGAAGAAGTTAAAGAAAAAGACCGGCCAACCCAAGCAAACGCTGTTTGCGCGCCATCACAGACAAAGTAAAAATAAGATTGAAACAACCGATCCAAACGTTTCGGTACCCAAAGCCGCAAGCAAGCAAGAAAAGGCTCAGGGTGTCGTTCACGCGGCAAAAAAAACCAAGGCAGCACAGCAAAGCCGAACCAGCCGCAGGTTTCATGCCGGCAAAAAAGCCATGGCAAACCTTTTTGGGAGGATGACGGCCGCCTTTGGAATAAGCAGAACAAGTGACAACGATGAGAACGATCCTGCAGCCGGGCGCAGGTACAGCAGCAAAGCGCACAGCCGCAGAAAGCGGGTTGTAGTTTTTGGCGCAGCATGCGGTATCGTGGCCGCAGCTGTTTTGCTGGCAATCATACTGCCTCAGAAAAGCTCCGTGCCTGCTGATGCGGCACAAGAGCAAACGCATATGGCCGCTCTGGATCTGACAACGGCCAAGACAGGCGGCCAAACCGCAGCGCTGGGTGCAAAACTGCCGTATGTCATGCCTTTTTCCGCTGTGTTTGCTGAGGAGCCTGTTGCCGTCTATCAAGAAACGATGCTGCTGACAGAGCCGGACAGCCCTGACACCATGCAGCCGTCGTCCTCTGCCACCCCCGAACCTTCGCCGACGGCGACTGCTTCACCTGAGCCGACGCCCACAAAAACACCCAAACCGACACCAGAGCCCTTTAAAGCAGATGATTTTCTTGACTATTTTGTGGTGAAGGCAGATACATATTACAACGAGGTCGGCTATTCGAGCAACGTTTATGCATATACGCATGAAGATTATCTGATGCTTGCGCGGATCATACACGGAGAAGCGCGGGGACAAAGCTATAATGGACAGGTGGCGGTCGGCAATGTGATCATGAACCGTGTGTTTTGCAGGGCATTTCCCAACAATATTATTGACGTGATCACTGCGCCGCGTCAATTCACGGTGTATGAGAGAGTCAAAGATCTCAGCGAATCAGAGATCAATGCGACATCAAAAAGAGCAGCGCGCGCCGTGCTTGAAAGAGAGCTGTGGGTGGTGCCGCAGAATGCATACTTCTTCAAGGCAGGCAGTGAAGGCGTGGACTGGGGCTCGCGCAAGTTCGGGGTGAAGATCGGCGGGCATTGTTTCTATACATATGATTACAGCGGGCGCTACAAAGGCTCTGGTATACCTCCGGCGCTTTTTGAGCGCACATTCAAGCATGCCCAATATGGCTGCAAACCCGAGCGCCGCGTACACCGCATACAATACATGCTCAACAAACTTGGCTATAACGTCAAAGCAGACAGCTATTTCGGGCAAACAACAAAAGACGCACTGATCGAGTTCCAAAAGAAAAACAAGCTCAAGGCTGACGGGATAGCCGGTCCTGCAACACTCAGAAAGCTGATCAAGGAGTACGGCGTCCAGAATTACTATGATAGATTTATAAAGAAATAGAAAAAGCCTGAGAGCCGCCAAGGGATGGCGGCTCTTTTCAATGGAGACATTATTTGATTATTGAAGTGCTCAAAAAGACATACGCAGTATGCAGGCTTAATAAGGCAACCCTGCCCGATGGAGAGTTTGTCTCACTGACAATGAGCGGAGGCGAGATATCGCTTGTCTGTGAGGTAACAAAGATGCCTTGCGGCTGCAGAGCAGAGACGGGATGGCGTGCGCTTAGGGTCAAAGGGCCGCTTGATTTTTCACTGACAGGGATTCTTGCAGATCTGTCAGGTGTTTTGGCACGCGCGGGCGTGAGCATCTTTGCACTTTCTACCTACGATACCGACTATATTTTCGTGAAACAGGTGCGTCTTGAGGATGCCCAAAATGCATTAACGACGCATGGACACACTGTCATTGAAAACGCATAAGCTGCTGTCGCAGTTGTTGAAGAGCGGCATTTTTTCCGCCAAGAGCCTCAAGGGCAAGCTCATCGAGAACAGCCCGTTCAAAAGGTGAGGCAAGAACTGTGTTTTGGCAAAGCAGCTGATAGATAGCACGGCGGCATGTGTCATCCGTATAGATATCAAGCCCTCTGATTGAGGGGAACACGCCAAATGTCTCTAATTTTTTCTGTACGCCCGCCGAAAGCAGCGCGGCCGCAAATTCCTGTCCCGCAGTTTGCCTGGCGGTATCTTCATTGGCAATAACGCTGACCAATTGAACCATATCTGTATAGCCGCTCATGGCAAAAGCAACAAAAGACGGCCCTTCGCCCCGCTCGCTTGACAATGCTGCTTCATAAAGCTGCCTGTGAGAGGCGATGAGGACGCCGGCTTCATGCCTGCAAAAGAGATCAAGCCCTTCGCGCGATGCTGGCTGCATGCGTGTCATTGCATCCGGCGGATTTGGTTCATCGAAGGTGTTGATGTTTGGGCGTTCAGAAGGCGGATATGTATGCAGCGCCAAAGCCGGCAAGGCGGAATAACCGGGTTCTGCGTCAAAACACACACCAGCCTTTGCAGCGCTGATCAATACATCCGGCCGGATACCCCATCCGCTGCCTGTTTCTATACCGTTTTCATCCATTAAATCCGTATTGACGAGTATACAGTAACCGCCGCACATATAAGGGTAAGCAAGGCCCTGGAAGGAGGGCAGATAATGATCTATATGCGGCAGCGAGGCAAATTCCAATGCCAAAACGGTGCCATAAGGATATGAGATCAGATCGGGGCTATGCCCTTCCATGATAGCCTTTGCGGCCTGATCTTTCGTCAAACAGCTCAGCTCAATAAAAATATTCGGGTTTTGCGATTCATATTGCGTAAGGCACTTCTTTAAAAAATCGGCAGACGGCAGACCGCCTGGGCGCCAGTCTGATATGTGCCACAGGTGAAGGATGCCGGAATAGTGTAACGGCTCTGGCAGCTTTTCATAGTACGACAATATCAAAAGAGGCGAAAAAAAGATCAGCGCGAGCGCGAGCGCGCATAAAAAATAAGCAACGGGTTTCATCAATACACCCCTTGCTTCATTTATATGAGCACTTTGCTTGATTATGCGACGCCCAGCATGGCCGCACCAAGTATGCCCGCATCGTTGCCCGATACAGCAAATTTGATATCGGCATATTTCTTCCCGGTAAACACGCCCTTGTCGGCACAGGCCGCAATGATCTTATCAAGCAGGAACGCGCCAGTGTTAGACACGCCGCCGCCCAGCGCGATCGTATCAGGATCAAGCGTATTTTCGATGATGCCGATACCCACGGCAAGGTAGCCGACATAAGCATCGACCAACGCAAGTGCGATATGGTCTCCCTGCATCGCGCAGTCGGTGACGAGTTTGGCAGTGACACGATTCATATCACCGTCGGTCAACTTGAACAACAGGCTTTCAGGGCGCTCTGCGACACAGCGCCGGCCCTGCCTTAACATGGCTGTCGCACTGGCGTAATTCTCAAGGCAGCCCTTATTGCCGCATGTGCAGGGCAGGCCGTCCGGAACGATTTGTATATGGCCGAGCTCACCGCCCAAGCCATGGGCACCGTTGAAAGGCTTCCCGTTGATGATGATGCCGCCGCCGATACCGGTTCCCAGTGTGAGCAAAACCCCGACCTTACTTTCTTTGAGTGCACCAAAATGGTATTCATAGACGGCGGCTACGGTCGCATCGTTATCAGCGAATACTGGCAGATCGATATGTTTTTTCATCTCGGATTCAAGCGGCACATCTTTCCAGAAAAGATTGACGGCATTGGCGATGCCGTTTTGGAAAATGCCCGGCAAACCTATGCCGATACTCTTTATCTGTGACAGCGCAATGCCCTGCTGATGCGCGAGCTGCGAGACCATATCAGCCATATCGGCAGTCACCTTAGAAAATCCGCGCTCCACATCTGTCTGGCGGCTTGATTTGCAGACAAGCGACATGTTCTCGTCCACCAGGCCGGCCTTGATGCTCGAACCTCCAAGGTCAATACCTGCAAGATACATTTTCAGACCCCTTTCATGCTCTCCGGTGCGATGATGCTGAGCAGTTTGCTGTCAAGATGCTCTGCGGTGGAATGTCCCATGCTTCTCAGGCGGAAATTCATTGCGGCCACTTCGATAATGATGGCAAGGTTGCGTCCCGGGCGGACAGGGATCGTAATAGTCGGCACCTTCACGCCGAGCAGCGTGATGTACTCCTGAGAAAGCCCGAGGCGGTCAATATGCATGGGATCGCCGAGCTCTAAATTGACGGCGAGCTCAATGGATTTTTCCAACAAAACCGCGCCTATACCGTAAAGGGTACGCACATCAATGATACCGATACCCCTGATCTCCATCATATGGCGGATCACTTCGGGGGACTGGCCAGTCACCTGATTATCCGAAAGTTTGACGATCTCGACCACATCGTCTGCTACGAGACGGTGGCCGCGCTTGACCAGCTCCAATGCTGTTTCGCTCTTTCCGACGCCGGAATCGCCCATCAGCAGGATGCCGACGCCGTAAACATCCATCAGCCCGGCATGGCGTGAAATGCTCGGTGCCAGCACACGGTCAAGATAAACGGTCGTGCGGTGGCTGAGCTTCGTTGTCGTCAGGCCCGACATCAGAACAGGTGTATTGTGTTTCTTGGCAGCTTCTATCATTTCTTCCGGCGGCGTCAGATTGCGCCCGATGAGCACGCAGGGTATTTTACTGGCAAAATAGATGTCAAGCCTCTCCCGCATTGTTTCTCTGTCTAGATTCTGCAGAAAATTCATTTCGACCATACCGAAAAGCTGCACGCGGTTGACGGCAAAATATTCAAAGAAACCGGCCATCTGCAGCCCAGGCCGATTCAGATCCGATGTGTCGATCGTGATAGTGTCCGCATCGCCTTTGTAGATCACGCTTAAGCTCAGCTCATTGACCAGATCGTCAATTTTCAGATTGATTTTCATCATCAGTCTCCAGTATAAATTCATTTATCACATCGGCCACGCCGCCTTCATCATTGGAAGCGCAAACCAAATCGGATGCTTTTTTCACGTCGGACGATGCATTGGCCATGGCCACGCCCAATCCGGCATATTTGATCATGGGTATATCGATCTGCGAATCGCCGACCGCAATGATCTGCTCGCGAGCAATGCAGTAATAGTTTGCCGTAAAAGCAAGCGCTTCGCCTTTGCTGACATTTGCAGATGCAAACTCAAGATAGGTCGGCTTTGAACGCATGATATTAAGGTCGGGAAAAAGCGGCCCGACTTCCCGTTGGATTTGCGGTATCCGCTCTTCATCGGTGACAAAAAGGACTTTGGGTGTCTCGATCGTTTTTGACAGCAAATCACCCATTGCAATGCCTGGATGCCCGAAGGATGCCTCATAAGCTTTCGCGTACTTGTTGCTTTCCATATAAACAAGCTCCCCGTCAATATAGACCTGGGCATGTATATGATTATCATGCGCGTATTTGAGCAGTTTATTTACTGTATCAGGCGCAACAGGATGGGAAAAAACGATTTGGCCTTCTGAATCGCAAACCTCTGCGCCGCCCGAAAGAATGAACAAGGTGTCAAGGTCAAGCTTTTTGTAAAAGCGCATGGCACCTTTTTTGGTCCTCCCAGTGCAAAGAATGACATAAACCCCCTTTAAAACGGCTTTATGTATAGCCGCGCTGACATTTAGGGGAATCTGCATATTTTGATCGAGCAGTGTGTCATCAATATCGATCGCAATCAACTTGTAAGCCATGACGTCTCCGTATATTTCAATTTGAATTTATTCACATTATACATGGGGATTTGTGTTTTGAAAACATGAAATAACGTCATATTTCGACATACATCGAAAAAGCTATGAAAGCATCGAACAGTTTATTTGTTAAAACAGTTTGTGAATATATTATAGGACTATGTACAAAGTATTAAAAGACTGCTATACTTGCTTTAAATTATTTTTTATCACATGGAGATTTGGGGACTTGAAGACAGCTTATAAGAAGATCATCTCATTAGTATGCGTTGCGTTGGCGGCTTTTTTCATGTTTGCGGAGACTGCACTGGCGTTTCCGTCTTATGATGGCGATGTGAACGCATACGCTGTTGTTCTTTTGGATGCGGATTCGGGTAAAGTGCTGTTTGAAAAAAATGCAGATGAGAGGATCGTGCCTGCCAGCACCACAAAAGTCATGACGTGTGTTCTGGCGCTTGAGAACGGGGACATGTCATCAGAAGCGGAAGTCTCCAAAGAAGCCTCTCGCGTTGGCCAATCATCAATCGAGCTTCGAGAGGGCGAACGTATCCTGTTCAAAGATCTTGTTTATGCCATGATGATAAGATCCGGGAACGACGGAGCGGCTGCGATTGCCGAGCATATAGCGGGCTCCGTGCCGGCATTTGTGGATATGATGAACGCCAAAGCAAGCGAGCTTGGCATGGCGAATACACACTTTATTAATCCGCACGGTTTGCCGGGTGAAGAAGAGGACGAAAACAACTACACAACAGCATCCGATATGGCGAAGCTCGCGATGTACGCCATGAAAAACCCAACGCTGATGGAGATAGCGGGAACCACGACTTATAAAGTGCCCGCCAACAACAGAAGGCGCCGTGCGTCAACCTATACCACAACAAACCGGCTTTTGCGGGACAGCCTGAATTCATACTACAGCTATGCCACGGGACTCAAAACCGGCTATACCGATGCTGCCGGGCACTGCCTGATCGCAACGGCTCAAAAAGACGGCATGAACCTGATCTGCCTTATCTATAAGGATGATACCGAAACAGGGAGCGCAAGATGGCCGCTCGCAAAAAACATGCTGGAATTCGGGTTTGACAATTTTGTGACTTTTGATCTGCAGATATTGGCTGATAAGCTCAAACCCGTTCAGGCCCAGGTCGAAAACCATTCCTCTGCCGACCTCGGAGAGGGTTTGCTCGAGTTTGAGGTACCCCAAGTTGCCGGCACTCTGGTCACGCTTTCAAAAGAGGCAGCAGAAGGTCTGCAAAACGGGACGGACACAATAGAAACGGTTGCGGCTTTTTCCGTTCCCGAGCCGCTTCAGGCCCCTGTTCTCAAAGGCGATGTGGTGGGGGCGGTCGTCTACAAAAGCGCCAATACTGGCGAAATCATATATGAAGGCAGTTTGGTTGCCGCCCGCGATGTGCTCGAAGCCGGTACAGAAACGGATGCGAGCGGGAATACCGCCGTGGCCACTATGGAACCCGTGCTCCCCGAGCAGCTCAAGTCTCCCAAGGACAGCCCGCTTGCTTATTTGTGGCTGCTGATTCCAGCGGGGCTGATCGCTTTTCTCGTCATACGCCTGATTACCGTAAGCAAAGCAAAACGCAAGAGGCTCGCCGCGCGCCGGAAGCCAAAATACAGCTACAAAATACGCAGATAAGCCAACGTTTAATTGCATGCGATGCATTGATAATGTTTTCAAGTGTATTAAATTGTATATACGAGCTTGATTACCAACTCGTTTCTTCCAAGACACGGAAACACAAATCAACAGCCAAAAAGCATCATATTTGATAAGCGGCAAAGCGCAGAGAAAGATGTGGGCACAAGCAAGCCGGTCGCAAGCCAATTTATGGGAAATCGTTTAAACAATATGAATAAAAAGAGCAAAAGAAGCTCTTTTAGCGTACAAAACAAAAAGTTTAGGAATGTTGGCAACAAAGCGTTGACAAGTGGAAACGTGTTTGATAATATACTTGAGCGCCCGTTTTTGGCGGAGCGCAAAAAGAACCTTGAAAATTCAATCAGCACTATATAAAGAAAAGCTAGAAGTTTGTGAAGAGGAGCCCGGGCAAACAGTAAGTTTGTTAATACATTGCGTTAAAACGCAGTGAAATAATTTAAACTAAGAGTTTGATCCTGGCTCAGGACGAACGCTGGCGGCGTGCTTAACACATGCAAGTTGAACGGGGCACACTTGGGTTTACTCGGGTGTGCTTAGTAGCGGACGGGTGAGTAACGCGTGAGCAACCAACCTTTGTGAGGGGGACAACAGCTGGAAACGGCTGCTAATACCGCATGAGACCACAGCTCTGAGTGGAGCAGGGGTCAAAGATTTATCGCACAAAGACGGGCTCGCGTCCCATTAGCTAGTTGGTGAGGTAACGGCTCACCAAGGCGACGATGGGTAGCCGACCTGAGAGGGTGATCGGCCACACTGGAACTGAGACACGGTCCAGACTCCTACGGGAGGCAGCAGTGGGGAATATTGGGCAATGGGCGCAAGCCTGACCCAGCAACGCCGCGTGAGGGAAGAAGGCCTTCGGGTTGTAAACCTCTGTCCTTGGGGACGAAAAAAATGACGGTACCCAAGGAGGAAGCTCCGGCTAACTACGTGCCAGCAGCCGCGGTAATACGTAGGGAGCGAGCGTTGTCCGGAATTACTGGGCGTAAAGGGTGCGTAGGCGGCATGGCAAGTCAGATGTGAAATTCCCGGGCTTAACTCGGGGGGTGCATTTGAAACTGCTGTGCTTGAGTGCAGGAGAGGAAAGTGGAATTCCTAGTGTAGCGGTGGAATGCGTAGATATTAGGAGGAACACCAGTGGCGAAGGCGACTTTCTGGACTGTAACTGACGCTGAGGCACGAAAGCGTGGGGAGCAAACAGGATTAGATACCCTGGTAGTCCACGCTGTAAACGATGGATACTAGGTGTGGGGGACATACAACC
>Ga0351841_1010_pt1 | contig 30934 bp, 31 predicted proteins | sample BONcelHFGM3001E6_FD_206884 | JGI IMG/M metagenome (GOLD analysis project Ga0351841, IMG submission 206884) | Enriched cells from coal bed in the Powder River Basin, Montana, United States - BONCAT cells FGM rep1 HSBNCT.FGM.300.1.E6 ...
TACCCAGTTCTCTTATATGATGGTAGTTTTCGGATACCTGATCGGATATGCTGTAATTGCAACGGTGCTTCTTCCTCTCTATTACAAACTTAATCTCACTTCGATCTACTCCTACCTCGAAACACGGTTTGGCTTCTGGTCATACAAAACCGGGGCCTTTTACTTTATCCTCTCCCGTGTGATTGGCGCCTCTTTTCGGATGTTTCTGGTAGTAAACGTGTTACAAATCTTTGTGTTTGATGCATGGGGAATCCCTTTTTGGGTTACCACCCTGATCTTCATTATCCTGATACTGCTTTATACCTTTAAGGGCGGAATCAAGACCATTATCTGGACCGATACCGTTCAAACCACATTTATGTTGCTTGCATTGGGGCTCTCCATTTACCTGATCGCCAAAAATATGGGGATGACATTCAACGGCATGACCAGTGCCGTATTTGATAGCGATTTTTCGACGATGATTTTCAGTGGGTGGACAGATAAACGATATTTCCTCAAAGGAATCTTTAGCGGCGCTTTCATTGCCATAGTGATGACGGGTCTCGATCAGGAGATGATGCAGAAAAACTTGAGCTGCAAGTCGTTAAAGGACGCCCAGAAAAATATGTTCTCCTTCTCGATCGTCCTGATGTTTGTCAACTTCCTCTTTCTTTTTCTTGGCGCGTCCCTCTATCTTTTTGCAAAATATAAAGGATTAGAGATGCCTGCCCGTTCAGACGACCTCTTCCCCATTATTGCCATTAATCACCTGGGGCCCATTGCGGGAGTCGTATTTATCATCGGTCTGATCTCGGCCGCTTATCCCAGTGCGGATGGCGCTCTAACATCCCTGACAACATCTTTCAGCATTGATTTTCTCGGAATGGATAAAGCAAGTTCCCTTATCGAGAAAAATAAGGAGCATATCCGCTATCTCGTCCACATTGCGTTTGCCACTATATTATTGCTTGTTATTGTACTTTTCAGAGCTATCAATGACAGGGCAGTTATTGACAAACTATTTACCGTAGCCGGTTATACGTATGGCCCCCTGCTTGGATTGTATGCTTTCGGACTTTTTGTAAAACGACAGGTGAAAGACCGGTATGTTCCACTGATAGCAATCCTTTCTCCTATTATTTGTTATGTTCTCAGCACCTATTCCAACGAACTTTTATTCGGCTATAAGTTCGGTTTCGAGCTCTTAATTTTAAATGGATTAATTACATTTGCAGGATTATATCTGATCTCATATCGTGGATCACGAATCTCGGATCGTGTATCCTGATTGAGACGAAATTATCATCCTAATAGGAATATAGATGGACAATATACGATTTACGGCATTAAAATCGGCAATGTGCCGGACAAGAAAAACAGTAGAATTCCCCAACAGGAGGGCATCTGAATATTTTGGCGAGCTAACATTCAATAAAGTCGCCATGCGGGAATTCCTCACGGAAGAAGCTTTCAGGCAGGTGATGAACGCGATCGAAAAAGGGATTAAAATCGATCGCAGGATAGCCGATCAGGTGGCGGCGGGAATGAAATCATGGGCGATAAACCACGGTGCAACTCACTATACGCACTGGTTTTTGCCACTTACCGGAGCTACAGCGGAAAAACATGATGCGTTCATTGATCCTGTAGAAGGAGGAACTGGTATTGAAAAATTCAGGGGCATTGAGTTGACCCAGCAGGAGCCTGATGCCTCAAGTTTCCCGAGCGGGGGTATTCGAAGTACATTCGAAGCAAGGGGCTATACAGCATGGGATCCTACATCTCCTGCCTTTATCATGGACCGTACACTCTGTATTCCTACGGTGTTTGTTTCCTATACTGGAGAGGCGCTCGATTTTAAAACCCCGCTTCTTAAAGCACTCTATGCCATCGACAAGGCGGCTGTTGATGTTTGTCACTATTTCGACAAGGACGTTACCAAAGTGTTTGCAACCCTTGGTTGGGAGCAGGAGTATTTTCTTGTGGACGACGCGCTATTCCTTGCCCGACCCGACCTGATGCTGACAGGCAGAACCTTATTCGGTCACTCTTCTGCGAAAGATCAACAACTTGAGGATCATTATTTTGGAACCATTCCGCAGCGGGTAATCAGCTTTATGCAAGACTTTGAACTGGAAGCCCACAGGCTGGGCATTCCGGTTAAAACACGACATAATGAGGTGGCCCCCAATCAGTTTGAATGTGCCCCCGTATTTGAAGAGGCCAATCTTTCCGTTGATCATAACCAGCTTTTGATGCACCTGCTTGACAAAGTGGCCAAACGCCACGATTTTACTGTCCTTCTTCACGAGAAACCCTATGCAGGCGTCAATGGTTCGGGAAAACACAACAACTGGTCGCTCATGACAAATACGGGTGAGAACCTTCTCTCTCCGGGAAAAACAACAAAGAGTAACCTGCGATTTCTTACGATTCTGGTAAACACCATCAAAGCGGTACATGAACATGCTGACCTGATCAGAGCCATCATCGCCTCTCCGGGTAACGATCACAGGTTGGGCGCAAACGAGGCGCCTCCGGCTATAATCTCCGCATTTATCGGCACGCAACTCACCCAACTCCTTAATATCATCGAGAAAAGTGATAAAAAGATAAAAATCAGCACTGAAGGGGATTCAGGACTGTTAAAGAACTTTCCGAAGATCCCTGAAATTTTACTTGACAATACTGACCGGAACAGAACATCTCCATTTGCATTTACAGGGAATAAGTTTGAGTTCCGAGCTGTTGGTTCCTCCCATACCTGTGCTCCAGCCATGATAACCATCAACCTGATTGTCGCCGACCAGCTTAAAAAGTTTAAAGTGGAAGTGGATGACCTGATTGAGAAAAAGGTGAAAAAGGATGATGCCATTTTTCAGGTCCTGAAGCGATATATCATCGAATCGAAGAATATCCGCTTTGAAGGGAATAACTACGGAGATGAGTGGATGAAGGAGGCTGCCAGGAGGAAACTTTCAAACTTACGGTCAACACCTGAAGCTCTGAAAGCGCTAATATCACACAAAACAGAGAAACTTTTTGAAGAGAACCAGGTGCTTACCAAACGTGAACTTGAAGCCCGCTTTGAGATCCGGTTGGAAAACTATACCAAAAAGATTCAGATCGAGTCCCGTGTTCTGGGAGATCTCTCTACAAACCATATCATCCCGATTGCGATCAAATATCAGAATACATTGATTGAAAATGTAAAGGGATTAAAACAGGTTCTTGATTATCAGACATATGGAAAGCTTTCGCACAATCAAATGGAGACCATTACTGAAATTTCAGAACATGTAGATAAGATTAAAACTTACGTGCACAATATGGTGGAGGAGCGAAAAGTTGCCAATAAAATGGAGGAGCCTGAAGAAAAAGCCAATGCCTATTGCACAAAAGTTTACCCTTATTTCGACAAGATCCGGTATCATGTGGATAAACTGGAGATGCTGGTAGATGATGAACTTTGGCCTCTGCCGAAATACCGGGAATTATTGTTTATGCGTTAAGAAACTAAACGTTATACCATGAACCATACTATTATTTATCAACGAACAGTTCTATTGCTCTGCACGTTCATTTCTATCTTTGCGCAGGGACAGATCAGTGTTTATCATATCGACCAGTCGTCGGTTCCCATTTCTCAGGAAGGGATTTTTTACGCCCTTCCACGAACAGTTGTAAATATCGAGGTGGTGATTGACCGTATTGAGAGGTACAAAGGCCCCTATTCCGACTATGCGCTCAGGTACCTTGGACTCCAGAATGTTGTGATGGCGAACTCGGTGGAGTATCGGATCAGTGCAATTAATATTACCACGTCAGCTGAACCCGATCCTGACCAATATTACTTCGTGGTTGCCGGGGAGAAGATTTCCAAAACGGAAAAAGCGGGCTTATTGAGCCTGAATGAATCCGGACTGATCCTGGGAACGTTGCCGGGTAATGTGAATGCACCCGAACAAGTTGTTCACCTGCAAAAACCCACGGATGTGGTTACTCTCTCTGAAAAGGATGTATTTCCCGAGATCTTTAAATATTATGCCGATGTCAGTGTTTTTGAGAAAGTTGATACCATCATCCGGAAGGTCAGTATTGATACGCTCACTCTTGAGCGTCAATACCTGAAGCGAACTATCGTTGAAAAATCCCCGGAACAAAAAGCCAAAGAGGCAGCCGATTTTATCTCCAGGATCAAAGAGAACAGGTTTAACCTTCTTACAGGTTATCAGGAGGTTAGCTATAATCAGGAGACGCTTGAATATATGGATACCCAGTTAAAACTTCTTGAAAAAGAGTATATGAAATTATTTACCGGTATCAGTATTCAGAAGAGCTATACGTATAATTTCAAATACATTCCACTTGCCAATCAAATCAATACAGATATCCCGATATTCAAATTTTTATCCAACAATGGCGTCATGGACCTGGATGAAATGGGCGGTCGTGCAATAACAATCAATATCCAGCGGGTTGGCAATACGAATCAGGTTGCCAACTACCTGAACAGGGCAGAAGAAGAGGCAAAAACCCAGGGATTCTCGTATCGCATTCCTGAACTGGCAAGGGTTAGTGTGAAGCAACCTGATGGTACAACGAAGGAGACCCAATGCCTGATCAATCAACTGGGTGTTGTTTCCTATCTGCCGTCATCAAAGTGGAAAGTAAACTTTCATGAAAAAACCGGTGGCATCAAAGAGATTGCCATTCACTGATCCCCCTGAAGCCGTTACAGAGCTTTCCTGATCCTTACAAGCGTTTCAATAACGCTCTCAAGTAAATCCAAACGGAGCATGTTAGCCCCGTCTGAAAGGGCTTGTGATGGATTTGGGTGGGTCTCGAGGAAGATGCCGTCGGCACCTGCTGCGATAGAAGCCCTGGCAATTGTAGCAATGAGATCGGGCCTTCCGCCAGTTATGCCACCCACCTGGTTGGGTTGCTGCAGGGAGTGGGTTACATCAACAATTACCGGAACATCAAACTGTTGCATTTCAGGGATGTTCCGAAAATCGACGATGAGGTCGTTATATCCAAATGTAGTTCCCCGCTCGGTTAGCATCACTTGCTTGTTTCCTGTATGGTATACTTTCTCAACGGCGAACCTCATGGAACCTGCCGAGACAAACTGACCTTTTTTAATGTTAACTGGTTTTCCAGTCTCTCCGGCAGCAATCAGCAACTCTGTTTGACGACAAAGAAATGCAGGAATCTGAAGGATGTCCACAAATCCGGCAGCAATCTCTGTCTCTTTCTCTGTGTGAACATCCGAGATTACAGGGATATCTAAAGTTTCCCCAACTTGCTGAATCAACCTCAATGCCTTTTCGTCTCCGATTCCGGAGAATGAGTCGGAACGGGAACGGTTGGCTTTTTTGTACGAAGCCTTAAAAATGAATGGGATCTTGTAGGTGTCACAGATTTTCATGATCCGTTCTGCGATCTGCAGGGGCATCGTGTCATTTTCAACAACACAAGGACCTGCGATCAGAAAAAAGTTGCCGCTTTCCGCGAACCTGATTTTGGGAATCTCTTGTAACCTCATAATAATCTTAAATTTACGAATAATTCGATCTTCGAATTTCGATTGTTGTGCTTCGCACCCTGAACCCTCAGTATCTGTATCGTTTACCCCATAACGACTTCATTCGGGCTCGCACCTCTTTTTCCCTGGGGTTATCCTGAGGGTCGTAGAAGGTGGTTCCGGAAAGCTTCTCGGGCAGGAATTCCAGGTCCACAAAGTTTTGATTATAGTCGTGTGCATACTTGTAATCTTTCCCGTAGCCGATGTTTTTCATCAGTTTGGTAGGAGCATTGCGGATATGCAGAGGAACTGGAAGGTCTCCATGCGTTTTGAATGTTTTCGAAGCTTTCCGGATCGCCAGGTACGATGCGTTGCTCTTTACGCTACAGGCCAGGTAGATCGCAGTTTGTGAAAGGATGAGGTCACATTCGGGGTATCCGATTACATCGATGGCCTGAAAACAGGAGGTGGCCAGTAATAACGCATTGGGATTGGCATTACCAATATCCTCAGATGCCAGGATCAGCATCCGGCGAGCAATAAATTTTGGATCTTCTCCTGCAGCGACCATACGTGCAAGCCAGTATACTGCAGCATTGGGGTCGCTGCCCCGGATCGACTTGATAAAAGCCGAAATAATGTCGTAATGCATTTCCCCGCCTTTGTCGTAAATGGCAAGATTTTGCTGGATAATCCTTAAGGTCAGGTCATTGGTAATGACGACCTCCTGGCCTTTGACTGAAGCGTTGGTTGTTACAAGTTCAAGCGCATTCAGTAGCTTGCGGGCATCACCGCCGGAAATCCGCAACAGGGCCTCTCGTTCCTCAATTCGTATGGTTATCCCAAGAGATCGTTCGAGAGTCTCCTTTCCCTGCTCCATTAAACGGATCAGTTGCTCTTCATCAAGTCCCTTGAGGATGTATATCTGGCACCGAGAAAGAAGGGGAGAGATCACCTCAAAGGAGGGATTCTCCGTTGTTGCTCCAATGAAAGTCACAACACCTTTCTCAACAGCTCCTAAAAGTGCATCTTGCTGGGATTTGCTGAATCGATGAATTTCATCGATAAAAAGGAAAGGACTCTCTCCACTTTTTACAGCACTTGCAATGATCTCTCGTACCTCTTTAACACCAGAACTTACAGCGCTTAACGTATAAAAGGTCCTTCTTAACTGCTTGGAAATGATGTAGGCAAGGGTGGTTTTGCCCACTCCCGGAGGGCCCCATAGAATCATCGAGGGCACGTGCCCGGATTCAATTGCTTTGCGCAAAATCGCTTGAGTTCCAACAAGGTGTTCCTGTCCGAGATACTCGTCAAGGGTTTCAGGTCTCAATTGCTCTGCCAGGGGAACTAACATACGGTACCACAATACATGTTCGTGTCAAAAGTAGGAATTTTCACGCAAATAATATTAAAAACTAATTGTACTACAAATCAGTAACTTACGTCTAAATGTTAAAAAATGTTAAAAATAGTGGCCCAAAAATTTGGAGCGAACCCATTCGTTAGACTACTTTTGCATTGAATTCAAAAAATCAATAAACAGATGAAAAAAATTGCAACCTTATTAGTAATTGGTGCTGTAGCTTTCTTATATGCTTGCGGCCCAAGTGCAAAAGAACTTGAAGAAAAGAGAATCGCTGACTCAATCCGCGTTGCTGACTCATTGGCAATGGTACAGGCAGAACAGCAAAGAATTGCTGACTCTATTTCAATTGCCCAGGCTGAAGCAGCTCACGCTGACTCTGTAGCCCAGGGTTTGATTAAAGAGTAATTCTACCAATTTTAAAAAAGTAGGGGCAACCTGTCAGGTTACCCCTACTTTTTTATGGGTTACCCCTCACCTATAGGTTTTTAATCTCTGCGATCAGTTTCTGCATAGAGGCTTTGGCATCTCCAAAAAGCATCCTGTTTTTGGGATGGAAGAAGAGGTTATTCTCAATGGCCGCATAACCTTTGGCCATACTGCGTTTCATCACAATGACATTCTTAGCTTCCCATGCCTTGATTACAGGCATCCCGTAAATCGGGCTGGCCGGATCATCTTCAGCGGCGGGGTTTACCACATCGTTTGCTCCAACAACGATGACAACATCCGTATTGTTCATCTCATTATTGGCATCCTCCATTTCAGTCAATTTTTCATAGGGAACATCGGCTTCTGCAAGAAGAACATTCATGTGACCGGGCATACGGCCAGCGACAGGATGGATCCCGTATTTCACTTCAACCCCTTTGCTCGTTAAGAGTTCGTCCAACTCATGGCAGAGATGCTGTGCCTGGGCAACAGCCAATCCATATCCGGGAACAATCAGGACTTTCTGAGAATAGCTCAGGAGAACCGCAGCATCGCTCAGGGAGATTTCCTTGACTGTTTTATCTCCATCATCGGCAGAAACAGAGGAACTTCCTCCAAAGGCACCGATAATGACATTCAGGAGTGACCGGTTCATGGCTTTGCACATCAGGATAGTAAGAATAGTGCCTGAAGAGCCAACCAGGATCCCGCCGGTCAGCATTGCCTGGTTATTGTAGAGGAAGCCTCCGAAAGCAGCAGCCACCCCCGTAAAGGAGTTTAGCAGGGAGATCACAACCGGCATATCGGCTCCTCCGATAGGCAAGACAAACGTAATCCCGTAGATCAGAGCGAGAGCTGCAAACAGATAGATCCAAATCATGTCGGGTTTCACGGGCATCAAAAGGATATATACAATCATGGCTATAAGCAGGAAAAGAAAGGCCAGGTTAAAATAGCGCATCAGTTTGGTCTTGACATCGCCAATTTTATCGTCGAGTTTTCCAAAAGCAATCATACTTCCCGAGAAAGAGACACTTCCTATCATCAATCCCATCAGGATCGTAAAGGTCTCGCCATTAAGCATCCCATGCCGGGCAATTAACTCTTCAGGGATGTGCGGAAACTCCATCAAAGAGATTAATGCAGCACAAGCCCCGCCCATCCCGTTAAACAGCGACACCATTTGTGGCATCGCAGTCATCTTTACCTTTTTGGCAGCCATCCACCCAACCACGGTTCCAATTAGCAACGCAGCCATTATCCAGGGGATATTCCCGATATGCGCCCCATCTTTTTTATGAAAGAGGATGGTGAAGACGATGGCCAACAACATACCTCCGGCAGCCCATAAGTTGCCGCTGCGTGCGGTAGCCGGATGACTCAGTTTCTTTAAACCCAGCACAAAAAGAACTGAGGCCAGGATATAAGACATCTCGAGAATGCTGATCTGTGAAGTGAATGTTTCCATGGCCGTTAGTTTTTAGTTTTCTTCTTTTTAAACATCTCCAGCATGCGGTCTGTGACAACGAATCCTCCTACCACATTTAATGTACCCAATACCACTGCGATGAAGCCAAGCACCATAGCAAGGATGTTTTCGGCATGGCCCATCACAATAATGGCCCCAATGATTACAACGCCATGGATAGCATTTGCTCCCGACATAAGTGGCGTATGCAACACGGCAGGGACATGGGAGATGACCTCTATGCCAAGGAAAATCGACAGGATGATGATAAATATCAACTCTCTGTTATCATAAAAAAAATGTAATGCCTCTTCCATTGTTTCAGTGATTATAGGTTCATAACTGCTTTAACCCTTTCATTAATAACCTCTCCGTCTCTTGTAACACAAGTTCCGCGGATCAGGTCATCATCCCAGTTCAGCGTAAATTCATCTTTGCTGTTATACATTAGCTTTAGAAAGTTGAACAGGTTTTTTCCAAACATTTTACTGGCATCAGATGGCATGGAGACTGGGAATGATGATTCACCAACAATTTTAACACCATTGTGCTCCACCACTTCATTATCTTTAGTCAACGCGCAGTTTCCGCCCGTTGACGCCGCAAGATCAATAATTACGCTTCCCGGCATCATCCCTTCAACTGTATCTTTGGTGAGCAGCAGGGGAGCTCTCCTCCCAGGGATCTGAGCAGTACAAATCACCACATCCGATTTAACGGCATGGTCGTGAATAGCCTGTGCCTGCTTCATTTTGAACTCTTCCGTTTGTTCCACCGCATAACCTCCCGCGGCTTTATCATCAATTGAGCCCTCCACCTCAACAAACTTAGCTCCAAGCCCCATCACCTCTTCTTTTACAGCAGCCCGCACATCGAATACTTCAACTACGGCTCCTAATTTGCGGGCCGTAGCAACTGCCTGAAGTCCGGCAACTCCTGCTCCGAGAATCAACAACTTAGCCGGCTTAATTGTTCCGGCCGCTGTCATGAACATCGGGAAGAATTTGGGAAGCAGCAGGGCTGCTGTCAGTACGGATTTATAGCCAGAAATGGTTGCCATGGATGACAAAATATCCATCGCCTGGGCACGAGTGGTTCGGGGCACCACATCCATACTGAAACTGGTTACCTTTTTTTCAGCCAGTTTACTGACAAGGTCCTTGTTGAACAGAGGATTGAAAGCAGCGAGGAGTAGCTGACCCTCTTGCAACTGGGCCATCTCCTGCTGGGAGGGAGGATTGACCTTGATGATCATCCCTGCCTTTTCCAGGACCTCTTTTTTCGAAACCAGTTGAGCGCCCACTATCTCGTAGTCTGCATCAGTTGCAAATGCTGATAGCCCGGCTCCGGTTTCAACAAGAACCCGGACATTCATCTTACATAATGCAGCCACAGTTTCGGGTAGCATGGCTACCCTGCGCTCGGGTAGTTCTTCTTTTAAAATGCCTATAATCATAGTGAGTGGAATTTCGTTTCTGATTTAATCCTTAAAGCCAGCAGATGTATGATTGCCATCGCAGAAAGGTTTCTTTTTGGAAGCACCGCACCGGCAAATCGCCGCAATCTCTGTCTCAATCCGGATTTGTTGATTATTCGAATCCCGGATGATGAAATTTCCGGAGATCAGTGCGGGCCCGTTTCGCAGGATCTGGACTTTTGCACTCTCCGAACCTGGGATTTCCGGGACCCTGTCGGGGACAGGAGTGCCATGTTTTTTCATGTACAACAGGGCTCTCGAAGGGCATGAGTTTACAGTTTCAATCACCTCATCTGAGTTTGCTTCTGAGATGTTTATCCAGGGACGCTTTTGAGCATTGAAAACACGCGGATTACCAACGATACAATTCGCTGAATGAATGCATTTTTCAGGCCGCCAGTAGACAGTGATCTCCCCGTTGGTGTAACTTTTCACCTTCTCCGAATTAAATCCCTCCAACTCGGATTTAGTCACTTCGTTGGACATAACTTCAAGAATAATATTTTGACAAAGATAATAATTTATTTATTTTTGTTCTAAATAATTTGAATGAACCTTAAGGGAATCAGAAGAGAGTATAGGAGGTTGTCACTTTCAAAGGGAGATGTGGATCCTGACCCTTTTTTGCAATTTCATCACTGGCTAAAGCAGGCTCTGGATGCAGGGGTGGAGGATGCATCGGCAATGTCTCTTTCCACTGTCAATCCATCAGGTTTCCCATCAAGCCGCATGGTACTTTTAAAAGAGCTGGATAATAAGGGATTTGTATTTTTTACGGATTATCGAAGCAGAAAAGGGGAGGAGATCAGGAGGAACCACCGTGTTGCTCTTCTATTCTACTGGAAAGAATTGGAACGCCAGGTAAGGATTTGCGGAGTCGCCCGGAAAATTTCAGGAAAGGAGTCTGCCGCTTATTTTTCTTCAAGACCTTTGGAAAGTCAGATCAGCGCTGTAATCTCCCGGCAGAGTGAGCCCATTCCCAACAGAATGTGGCTCGAGTCCAGATGGCAGGAAGCAAACGACCAGTATCAGGATGAGAGTCCAACCCTTCCTCAGAGTTGGGGTGGATTCAGAGTGAAACCATCAGAATTTGAGTTCTTTCAGGGGAGAGAACACCGGTTACATGATAGAATCCGATACACACAAACCCAGGAGGGATGGCAGCCAGAGAGACTGGCTCCCTAGTTTGCAAAGGAGGAAAGGATTTACTAATTTTACTCAAATTAATTCTATTGGTATGAAATCAGCTGCAACGTATTATTGGGGATTACTAGTAATCACTATTCTTACTAGTGTATCAGGTTGTTCAAAAAGTGACAATATCAATCTCTTTTCCGTTAGTGATGATATTGATCTGGGCATCCAGGTAGATGGAGAGATTCGTTCCAACCCACAGGAATTTCCTATTCTTGATTCTCTACAAAATGTAACTGCTTATGCACATCTTTACCGAATCCGGAATACAATCCTTGCCTCGGCAACTGAGATGAACAATAAAGAGGCCTTTGCCTGGCGCTGCACGATCATCGATAATGATACCGTGATAAATGCATTTTGCACACCCGGAGGCTATATGTATTTCTATACGGGTCTGATAAAATTACTCAACAATGAAGCTGAATTTGCAGGCGTGATGGCTCATGAGATGGTGCATGCCGATCGCCGTCATACCACCGACCAACTGACTATCATTTATGGGCTGGATCTATTGGTTCAGTTGCTGCTTGGGAACAATCCCAATGAGTTGGGTCAGATTGCTGCATCACTCGCTGGTAATCTTGGCTTGCTGGCATATAGCCGAAGCAACGAATATGTTGCTGATAAGTATGCAGTACGTTATCTCTATCCTTCTGAATATGACGCGGCAAGTTTACGCAACTTCTTTGTTATCATGGAGAATCAACCGCAGCCTCCCGTTTTTCTAAGCACTCACCCCTCTCCTGAAGACAGGTTAGAGAAAATTGATGAAGAGTTTTTGGCTCTGGGTGGTGTTCACGGAGAACTATTTGAAGCCAGATATGCTGAATTTAAGAGTACACTCCCCTGATTGGTGAGACACCGTTTAAAATCCCTGCAGCCTCAACGGGAAGGAGCAACGATAAGTCTTTCGATCACGGTCCCGGATGAGGAAGAAGCAAGAACAAAATAGATCCCCGGAGCCATTCCGGTCACATCTATAACCAGATGTCCTGTAAGGGTTCTCTCCAGAACCTTTTGTCCCATGGAAGATAGGATCCTTAAATTTACTGGTTCCTTAACAAGGGAGACGAATGTTAAATCGGATGTTGCCGGATTTGGGAACATGCTGAACGTACCTTTCCCTAACAGTTGGTCATGGATCCCAACTGGGTCAAATGGAACTGAGAGTGAGACAACCGATGCAAGGTTTGCCTGGATGAAGGTTTCCGCCATCTCGGGACTGTTAACACTGGGCCCAACCAGATCCTGTCCCGTATGAATATAAGGACTATAGTTCGGAACATCTTCAAATGGGAATATTCCCATGTAACCGTTGTTGTTAAAAGAGGTATGATCACTGTCACCACCAGATAACTGCGCATCAAAAACGTCAAAATCAGGAAGGTAGATAGCAACAACTCCTTTGTAAAAATTCACCAGTTCAGCTGCTGATGTAGGTGCAATCATGTCGGTATGTATTGGATCATTGCCATTCCGGTATCCAATCATATCGAAATTGAAGTAGCCGAGAATATTCATTCCCTGAAGCTGAGCCTGGGAAGCATAGAATTCACTCCCAACAAGACCAATCTCTTCGGCTGAAAAGGTGCAGAATACAATACTTTTATCGAATTCAAACTGGCTCAGGATTCTGGCTAGTTCAAGTACTGCTGCCGTTCCCGAGGCATTATCATCGGCCCCTGGTGCAGTGGCGCCCCAGGCAAAGGAGTCGTAATGGGAGCCAACCACAATGTATTCATCCGGAGATGTTTTACCGGGAAGAATAGCAATCACGTTGTCGCTGGAGCCTCCGCTATAGGGGAAGTCCTGCAATTCGACTTCGAGACCTGGATACTGTTCAAACTTTGCCTTGATCCAGTTCTGAGCCTCTATAGCTTGTGAGGAGGCGTAGTACCTCGTTCCATAGCTTTCAAGATGGCGAATCGTCGCCATAAATTCACCGGTATCCACCATAGCCATTAATTCATAAATAGCCGGGAAAGTATCGATCACATACCTGGAGTCATTAACGGCTTTAGTTTTCCAGGCAGATGCAGGTGAGATCCTGACCAACCCTCCATGAACAAATGGGGTGGGGCCCTGCTGTGCCACCGAAGTAACCTCAATAATTGCTTTCCTGTTGTCAGAGTATAGGATGCCATACCGGTCTTTTAACTGCGTCAACGCATCCTGTGTGTTAACTTCAGGAAGCCAGACGAGAAAGTAGCTCGATCCTGAATTCCATGGGTTTTGTTTCAAAACAATTGCTCCGGTTGGGATCTCCTGTAAGGCGGTGGCAATAAAAAAGTCAGTGCCAAGGTGGTGAATGGAGACTGATTCCGAAGAAAATAGCGCTTCGGATTGTTCTTCGCTGGTGAATCCGGAAAGGAATAATTGCTGACAAAGTCCTGATACAGAGATGAACAGAGCTGCGAGGAGTGTAATTATCTTCATGAAATTTTTTTTTACAAGATTACAAAAAAAAGAGATACGCTTGTAATTCAATTAATAAGCGTACCTTTGCAGCACAATTTTTATTTACATTTATATCACATTATCACATTATCACATCATGAACACAGGAACAGTTAAATTTTTCAATGAATCCAAAGGATTCGGATTTATTAAGGACTCAAATTCACCAAAAGAGTATTTCGTACATGCTAACGGACTCAAAGAGAGTATCCGCGAGAATGACGAAGTTACATTCGATTTGGAAGAAGGAAGAAAAGGATTAAATGCAGTTAATGTTAGACTTGCATAGTTTAATATAATCGAAACATTTAAGATTTTTAGTCCCGCAATTTGCGGGACTTTTTTTTTATCATCCAGCATACCACATGTCGGAGATTCCCAAAACATATTCATTAATCGTTGCCTTTAAGCCTGTGCATTCCTTCAATTAATTTGTGCCACAAATAAAAGTGATACGAAAGGAATCCATTTTCAGGTCTTCAGACCCTGAATCGTTGATAGTGGATGTATAGGCTATCGTTGTTGCATATTATCGTTGATCTAGTATCCGAGAGTAATTCCGATTCCAATATTGTTCAGTTGCGGGACTGTCAATGTATCAATATGTGATTGTCCTCCTGAATACCAAACTGCAGCATTGGGTCTCCGAATCCCATCGCAGTCTGAGTGCTGTTAAGCCCGTTAATGTTGACTTTACTCGATTATGCATTTGTGTTTTTTGTTTGTTCAATGAATTCCTGTTAGAATTCTGATTCACTTTTATAAAAGAAAATGGTGCGCATAGTTTTAAAGTTAATGGTTTCCATTAATGCTTTTCTCCAAAAGTAAATCATAATACCCTTTATGATCAATTACCCCATTTTCTTTTGCATACTGCATCCACTCGCTAATAAGGGAATCCCTTTTTGCAGAAAACTGCTGGGACAAATCATAAATTTCTCCAGGGTCTTTTTCAATGTTATACAGCTGCCAGGTACCTGTTCCGAAAGGCTTACCCAATCGAAGAATTTTCCAGTTGCCTTTGATATAGGCTTTCCCCTCAAACAACTCCCAGCCCATGCCTTTCTCAGCGTCCAGCGCAGTTGTTTCTCCATTCAGCTGCGGAAGGAGGGATTTCCCGATGGGTTGTTTTAAAGGGGTCCCCTCTTTTGTTTCCTGCGGATAGTTAGCTCCTGCAAGCGCCAATACCGTTGGCATGACGTCAGAAACATGGACGAAGCTTTTATTCCACTCCCCTTCGTGCTTTATTCCGGATGAAGGCATTTTGATGATTAATGGTGCCCTGATACCACCTTCCGCAGTGAAAGCTTTAAACAACCTGAACGGTGAGGAAGATGCTTGTGCCCATCCCGGACCCATATCGATTAAAGAGCCGGGCAACCCCCGGTTTTCAACCGTATTATTGAACGAGCCTAAATATTTTCCATCGCCATTGCCCGGGTAGGCAGTAGCTGGTGCGCCATTGGCACCATTGTCGGACATAAAAAGTATCATGGTGTTGTCATACAATCCTTCCTGTTTCAGGTAGTTAACGATGCGCCCAATACTCATATCCAGGTAGTCAACCATGGCCGCATAAACCTCCATGTTCCGTGCATATTCTTTTTTCTGCTCGGCATTGAGGGATTCCCATTTTGGAACTCCGCTGGGTGCAAAATCGTTAACATCCTTTGATATAATTCCGAGTGCTTTTAGGTTATTGAGCCTGAGGTTGCGCAACGAATCCCATCCCATGTCGAATTTTCCCCGGTATTTTTCAATATATTCTTTGGGTGCATGCAACGGATCATGGGGGGCAGTGTAGGCAGCATACATAAAGAAAGGTTTATGGTCTGCTTTGTGTTTTTCCATATAGGCTATCAGGGTGTCAGTGTAATCTCGTGTTGAGTAGAAATCAGCCGGAAGTTCTGCCAGTTTTTTTCCATTCACACTGTAATGCATCCCCTGTAAAGGGGATAACGACTTTTGGTCAGCGTAATGGCTTCCTCCGCCCCCTAACAAGGCAAACGATTCTTCAAACCCTCTGTCATCTGGGGTTTGTCCTTCTTCTTCTCCCAGATGCCATTTGCCTGCCATATAGGTGTGGTACCCATGCTGCCGCAATATTTCGGGAAGAGTCAAAACCTGATCATTCAAATGTCCTGAATAACCGGGCAGCCCTTTTAATGCAGGATAAGTCATTTCGCTCATGATACCCAGGCCGGTAATATGGTTGTCCTTTCCTGTGAGCAGCACCGAACGGGTTGGGGAACAGGTTGGCAAAACGTGAAAAGAAGAGAAGTTCATGCCCTCCTTTGCCAACTTGTCGAGAACGGGTGTTTGTATGTCTCCGCCAAATGGGCCAATGTCGCTGAAGCCTAAATCATCCGCAACAAGAAGGATAATGTTAGGTTTGGATTGAGTTTCTTTCTTTTCATCTATCTGTTGACGTAAATTGCATGCTGTAAATAAAATTAGGACAAGCGTGCATAAGATAATGTTTTTCATCGATTTCATAATGTTAAATAGTTTTTACGTTGAATAAAAGTTAGAACCTGTATAAACCTATTTCCCATGCAATTGTTCCTGTAATGTGATGATAGGTTTTTGATTAATTTTTACCAGCCTTGTTTCAGGATGGTCCAGCGCAAGAATTAAAAAAATGACCATGGCAAAGATAAATGCAAGCACCAGGCTGACCCTGAAACCTCCTTTTCCTGAAATTCCGAATTGGTACCCCAGTGCCATCATGGATAAGAATGAACCTGCATACAAAACCAGGAGAACTGCATAAGGAATCCGGGAAGCTACAAATAACGTAATTCGTTTGTTAAAACCATCAACGAGGTTGGTAATGGATGTGGAAAAGAGTCCAAACTCTACAGAGCACCGGTCACTATCCGGTGTTGTTTTTACCTGGTTCCAAAGCATGTCAAGAATTTTCTGCGAACGGGAAATCGCTGCGTCGATCTTCGAGGGATCTCTGGAAATGTCAACCCAGAGATCCACATATTCAGTCAGCAGTTTTTTGGTACCGGATCGTAATGGTTCCTGTAATAGTTCTGCCCGCAGGTAAGTCGTTCTGATGTCTGACACTTCTTTCAGAATTAATGTCTTGCGGGCATCGTAATGGCTGGATGCAATCTGAAATGTGAAAGCAAGCATGAAAGTTAAAAGTCCCAATACTGCACTAACGATCGAGCCAATTGCAGTTTTAGGCAATTCAGGTGATTTTTTTAGAATGTACGTGCCGTAAAGCTGACCGATATAAATGGCTGCCATGACGGAAAAAAGCGGAAGGAGAAACATTCCGGCTATTTCAATAAAATAACTAATTACCATGCATCCGAATCGTTTACAAGTAATCTGGTCAGTCTATAGGGGTCAACGTGTCACACGACAAATATAATTCTTAATTCCAATAATTTGTGGGAAATGACATACTCGATATCGAGTATTTTTTAAAATTAATTAATCTGTTACAATGTCTTATGACTGATAATGTATAACGGCAACGTGGGCAACAATGTTGGGCAACGTTCTGGCAACAGAATATACTAAAAAAGAAGAGTTCGGCAACAAATAAAGGAAAAGAAATCCACATATTATTAACAAAAACAGGTAGTTAGAAAAGAAAGGAAGGATAATTACCTTCCGATGCAGAAAGTAACTTGAGTTGTAATTCAATTGACAAAAGATTTCTTTTGAGCTAAAAATTAATAAATGAGAAGATAAAATGCAAGTAGACCTTTGGGTTATGAGAAGAATGGATGATTATTGCCATACTCCGTTCACTGCTTCAGGAACTTTCCCACCTGCACCATCCTTTCGCCTGTCAGCCGTACAAAATAAATCCCGCTTTCCCATCCACTGACATCGATGGTAGTGATTGGTGTAGCTATTTCTTTTTGCAGGACTTCCTGTCCATTTAATTCTTGTATAGAAAGTATACCCATGATTTGGGAATGGAGTGTTATTAACGTATTTGCTGGGTTAGGGAACAATGATAGATTTGTTTCTTTGACAATTTCAGTGATTCCAGTTGTATCACATTTTGCCCTTATCTCTGCTTCAGTGTTACACCCGGAATCATTCCCTTCGATAATGTTCCAGCCATTTGGATTCCCGAGCCTCTTGCAGATACATGGTATTGAACATTCCGAAAGATTTGGATTATTTTGGATTAATAGGTTCTCAATCTGCCCAAATTTTATATTTCTCATACCATCAAGGTTGGTAAGCAGCATGTTGTCCTGAATACCCAGATCACCTGAAATAAAAATTAATCCATCAAGTTCATTTAAATCTTCAAGAGAGTCATTTTCTCCAATAAACAATGAACCCCATAGAAAGGCCAGATGATCAAGACCTGCAAGACTTTTCAGTGACGGATTGTATCTAATTCCTAATCTATCCTCTAAGGAATATATTCCTTGCAATCCATTGAAATTCAACATCCCTTGATTCCCACTCAATTCAACTCCCCCACCAATAAAACTGAGCGTGGTCAAGGGTTCAAGATTAGGTAATACGAGATTATGTCTAACATCGAATCGACCGCCAATATATTTAAGATTCTGCAGACCAGATAGGTTTATCAGGGAATCATTCTGATAAATTACAAGGTCTTCCCCGACAGAATCAAGATTCTCCAGACCCACAAGATTTTTCAAACCAGTAGTATGCTGAATGTCTAGATCTCCCCCTACATATTCAATATTGTCCAAACCTGTCAAGTTCTTAAGTGAAGTGGTCTGTGAAATGAACAGATCCTTCGGAATCCTTGATATTTTTTCTAAGCCAGAAAGATTGTTCAACGATAAATTCGCGGATATATACATTGATTTCCCAATGGAGTGTAAATTGTTTAACCCTGAGAAATCAGATAAACTATCGTTATAAGAAATCATTAATGTGCCATCGGTCATTGTTAAGTTGGAAAGTGGCAAAAGGTTAGGCAATTTTTTATTTCCAACGATATATAGATCTCCATTTACAGATGTTACGACTGACAGGCTGGATAGGTCAGTCAAATTTCGATTAAATGAAATTCGTAAATCTCCTCCAACCGTATTGAATTGGGGTAAACCATAAAGTGATATCAGAGAATCATTATTCTCAATTATGAGGCTTCCTTGAAAATTTGTTAGACCTCCCAACCCTTCAAAGGTTTTCAACCTCTCGTTAGAAGTACATGTAATGTCTCCTCCGACGATTATAAGATTCTTAAGATCAACTATACTGCAGAGATTATCATTGTAGCTGATTGTCAGGTGCTCTCCAATGGCTTCTAGTCCGGATAGACCAGTGAGGTTGTTCAGGGCATCGTTGTGGTTGACATATAATCCCCCTTCAATAGATGCCAGATTTTCCAAACCATCGAGACTTCTCAATGAATCATTAAACTGGATAGTCAAGTATCCTCTAATTGATGAAAGTCCGCTTAAGCCAAATAGATTATTGATATCTGTGCTCCCCAGATACATCCCGATTCTAATATAACCTTCAACTTGTGTACAGTTAGGGTAATTAATTGGGAAACTATCAATCTGGGATTGTGTCGACAAGGTAATACCTTGTGGGAGGCAGGGAACATACGGTTGGTCGGATTGACCATTTGCTAAGTGCCCAACGATAACGGATAAAAGTATGAAATACCACTTTCTCATCGAGTTATCTTTTACATATAGTCTCGAAAGATACGATAAAGTTGTTAAATATCTAAGAGGGGAATATTTGGTATAAAGTAAAACAGGATGATACCGATAAACAGCAACGACGCAATATTTATAGGATCTAAATTGTCTAATACCGATGTAATCATTTTGTTTATTTTTAAATTCTGATGGTCGATTAATCTTCAATCATAAGTATGCGTCATCGTTGTGTAAAGTACCGATGTCATCCCTCACCTAAATTATTAATTGAATCCCATGAATGAACCATTCCCCAGGAAGTTTTAACGTTTTCATCTCCGCCATAAACTACATGTGAGTTTTCCGGTAAATTTCCGGAATAGCCATTCCATTTTTCGAGATTCATGAAAAAATCACGGTTCCAGGTTTTGGCCGATTTGATTTCAATAGGAGTAAGACCATTTACATGCTCAATGATAAGATCGATCTCCATCCCGCGATGATCTCTCCAGAAATAGAGATTGGATGCCTTCCCCTGGTTGTAGCGTCGTTTTAAAAACTCAGACAGGATCAGATTCTCAAAGAGAGATCCCTTTAAATAATGGTTGTTTAACTGGCTTACCTTCTCTATTCGAAGCAGGGAACAGCATAACCCGGTATCATAAAAATAGAGTTTAGGTCTTTTGACCAGCCGTTTACTGAAATTACTATGGTGTGGTTGAAGCAGGAATAAGATGTAACTGGTTTCCAGGACAGAGATCCATGCTTTGATAGTATTGTAACTGACGCCACAATCATTTGCCAGGGAAGTATAGTCCAGCAGTTGACCCACTCTCCCGGCGCACAAACCCAGGAATCGGACGAAAAGATTAAGATCATGGATATTCTGCAACGACCGCACATCTCGTTCCAGGTATGTCTGGATGTAGTTTGGATAGAAATCGGGCGGATCTATCTTTTTATCATACAACCTTGGGAAAAAGCCATGAAAGATATTTGCTTCGTAAGAAGGTAACAATTGATCAGCCTTGCGGAGTTCCGAGAAAGAGAAGGGGAGAAGGCGGAAAATAGCAGTCCTGCCGGCCAACGACTGGGAAATCCGGTCATGAAGTAAAAAGCTTTGCGATCCCGACAGAATGAACTGCCCTGTTTTTCCGCTCTGATCAACAATTCCTTGTATGTATGAGAAAAGTTCAGGAACGAGTTGCGCTTCATCGATGATGCCCCCGTTCGAGAACTGCTGCAAAAAGCTTTTGGGATCCTGTATAGCGAACATCCTGGTTTCAGGATTTTCAAGCGAAGCATAGAACAGGTCTCCGAAAAGGTTTCTTAAAAGGGTGGTTTTTCCGGATTGCCGGGGGCCGGTGACCGTAATAACAGGAAACTTTTCTGACAGATCAAGAATCTTCTGGCTTATTTCTCTCTTAATCATGCTATCGATTTTATAATCTTGTACAAAATTGCAAAATAAATTCTAAATTGTACAAAACCATCAAACTTTTTTTAAAAGATCAGATTTGCAATGCCTCGCGAAGTGGATAGGGGTTGAAATCATATCATTTTGCGTTGTCTAAAAATAATGGTCATAAAATTTTCTGTAAAACTTCGTAAATAAATCAAACCAATTAAAATTATTAATATTTTTGTTTCGCCATTCGACGAAATACAAAATGATATGACAGAAAAAACAAGCATCTATACCGAAGAACAAAAGCAGATTTCCCTGTATGCCAAAGCAATGGCCCATCCCGTGCGGATGTTCATTCTGGACTTCCTGGCCGACAACATTGATAAATGCTGCTACAGCGGCGACATGGCCGAGGAACTGCCCATTGCCCGTTCCACCCTTTCAGAACACCTGAAAGAGCTTAAGAAGGCGGGCCTTATTCAGGGAGAAATCAACCCACCCTATATAAAATATTGTATAAACAAGGAGAATTGGGAGAATGCGAAAGAACTCTTCAATGTTTTTTTCAGGAAATGAGAATTGATGTGCTAATATGCTAATGTGCTGATGGGTTGATGTTTTCTAATGAATTGATTATGAAAGAAAGAAATGTGATTCTGGAGTTGTCTTTTCAATTCGCCTTGAATATTATAGCATATTGTGAAGTACTTGAGGAGAAGAGAAGATTTGTAATTTCTCAGCAGTTGTTAAAGTCGGGGACCTCGGTTGGGGCTAATATCCGGGAAGCACAATCGGCTAAGAGTAAAATTGACTTCATTCATAAGTTAAAAATAGCATCAAACTCACTCATATAATGAAACTTTTATCAAAAATAATCTCCACCTCAAAAAACTCATTAAATCATTAATAATCAGCACATTAGCACATTAGCACATTAACACAATAACAGATTATGGAAATAAAAATTTTAGGGCCTGGATGCCCGAAATGCAAGACCCTCGACAAACTGACCAGGGATGTTGTGGAGAAAAACGGCCTCGATGCTACGATCACCAAAGTGGAAGACATCATGGAGATCATGAAGTATGGAGTGATGTCAACCCCCGCCCTGGTGGTAGATGAAAAAGTGGTGATCAAGGGACGTGTCCCTTCCGAAGAGGAGATCCTGAAGGCAATTAAAGGCTGATATCAAAACATACACTAAAATGAGAAACATATGATCAAAAAAACACTGTTACCTGTAATGGTCCTGCTCCTTTGCATGGACCTGTTTGCCCTGCCCCCCGTTCAACCAAAGGTGGAGGTCTATTATTTTCATTTCTCGCGTCGCTGCGCCACTTGCCTGAATGTTGAAAAAGTGGCCAGAGAATCGGTAGAAGCCTTGTATCCGGAGCAAGTGAAAAAGGGTGAAATTACCTTTCAAAGCATCAATCTGGATGAAAAAGAGGGAGAAGCGATTGGGAAGAAATACAAGATTGAAGGGCAAACCCTGATCGTCATAGGGACAACCAACCGGGTTGATATGACCGATAAAGGATTCCTGTATGCCAATGGGAATCCGGAGAAACTGAAGGCAGAGATCAAGAAGGCGGTGGAAGGAATGTTAGAGTGATGTGCTGATGTGCTAATGATCGATTATGAAAGAAAGAAATTTGATTCTGGAGTTGTCTTTTCAATTCGCCTTGAATATTATAGCATATTGTGAAGTACTTGAGGAGAAGAGAAGATTTGTAATTTCTCAGCAGTTGTTAAAGTCGGGGACCTCGGTTGGGGCTAATATCCGGGAAGCACAATCGGCTAAGAGTAAAATTGACTTCATTCATAAGTTAAAAATAGCATCAAACTCACTCATATAATGAAACTTTTATCAAAAATAATCTCCACCTCAAAAAACTCATTAAATCATTAATCATCAGCACATTAACACATCAGCACATCAGCACATCAGCACATTAGCACATCAGCACATCAGCACATTAGCACATTATGCAAATCCTCCAAACCCTTTTAGAAAACTCCCAATACGCGGCCCTCACTGCCTTCATCCTGGGATTGATGACCGCCATCAGTCCGTGCCCACTGGCCACCAACATCAGCGCCATCGGCTTCATCAGCCGTGACCTGGATAACCGGCGAAGGGTTTTTATCAAAGGATTGGTATATACACTGGGCCGGGCCGTCACCTATACAGGCATCGGGGTGATCATCTATTTTGGCGCCAGCAAAATGAACGTCTCCATGCTGTTCCAGGGATGGGGTGAACGGCTGCTCGGACCCGTCATGATCCTGATCGGGTTGTTCATGCTCGATTTCATCAAACTGAAATTTCCCGGATTTTCGGGATTGACCGAAAGAATGGGAGAACACAGCCGAAAGAGTTACTGGGGAACGTTGGTGCTGGGGATGCTGTTTGCGATGGCGTTTTGTCCATACAGCGGGGTGCTCTATTTTGTGATGCTGATCCCGCTTACGGTAGCAAGTCCCTCGGGCTTGTTCCTCCCGGTTATCTACGCCATCGCCACGGGATTGCCTGTAATCATTTTCGCTTACCTGCTGGCTTATGCCGTAGGTAATGTGGGGAAACTGTATGACCGGATAAAAGTGTTTGAACTCTGGTTCCGGAGGATCATTGCCATCCTCTTTATACTGGTAGGGATTTACTATATCGTGATCTTTTTTATTTGAGGATTTGAGGATTTGGGGATTTGAGGATTTGAGGATTTGGGGATTTGAGGATTTGGGGATGATTATGGAAAATAAAATTTTTAAGGGTGGATTTTTCAGTGGGGGGATGTTGAATCTTACTCCCCGTGAAGCTTTTGGCTGGTGCCAGAAAGGCGCGGTATTCGTTGATGTACGTGAGGCTTATATGAACCGTTTTAAACAATTCGGAGTTCCTGAGGTGATCTATTGTCCGTTCAGCTTCCTGGAAAAGAACTTCCAAGACCTGCCATTGGATAAACCGCTGATTTTCGCCGATGCAGCCGGGTTACACAGCAAGGAAGCCGTCACCTTTTTGCTGGAGCATGAAAAGGATGGCCTTTTTGTAAATCTGGCCGGCGGACTGGTAGAGTGGGAGCGCGACGGGTTGCCACTGATCGTTGATAAAAGCGAACGGTTATCGGGTTCCTGTATGTGTCAGCTGAGGCCGAGGGAGGGATGATTGGATAATGTGCTGATGTGCTAATGTGCTAATGTGCTAATGTGTTGGTTAATAGAAAGTTTTGCAGATGAAGAAGGAGTTGACAATTTTAGGGTGGATGGTGGTGGTGTTTCTGGCGATATTTTATTTACCGCTGGGAAGTCCGGTGTTTAATACGGCGATCGATGCCACACTCGACCTGTCGAAATGGTATGCGCGTGAACATGTGGTGCTGTGCCTGCTGCCGGCATTTCTGATCGCCGGAGTGATCTCGGTTTTCGTTAGTCAGGCCTCCGTGATCAAGTATTTTGGTGCAAAAGCCAAAAAATGGGTCGCCTATACGGTTGCAGCGGTTTCGGGAACCATCCTGGCCGTGTGTTCCTGTACCATCCTGCCACTGTTCTCAAGCATCCACAAACGGGGGGCCGGACTCGGACCGGCCATCGCGTTCCTCTATTCAGGTCCGGCTATCAACATCCTGGCGATCATCCTTACGGCCAGAATATTAGGCTTTGAACTTGGCCTAGCACGGGTCATTTGGGCTGTTTCCTTCAGTGTCATCATCGGACTGATCATGGCCTTCATCTACCGGAAAGAGGAGAAGGCTAAAGAGGAGGAGCAGATGAATCTTCCGGATGTTCCGGAAACCCGTCCGCTATGGCAAACCTCCTCCTTCTTTTTTACACTGGTACTGATTCTGGTATTTGCCAACTGGGGTAGTCCGGGCGAGGGAGAGACCAGTGGCCTGTGGTATGTTGTGTGGCATTATAAATGGGTGGTCACCGGAATCTTCGGACTTCTGCTGGCCGTGATCATGGTGACCGTATTGAAACTACGAAGCTGGCAGGTTGTGCTGGCTGTTGTGGCTACCGGGCTCTCCGCCCTGCTGTTCCACAACCCTATGATCCCCATGATCATTGGTATTGCTGCCGTGAGTATCATCAGTCTGCTCGACCGCAATCCGGAAAGCGAGAACCGCGAATGGATCCTCTCCAGTTGGGGATTCACCAAGCAGATCGTACCGCTCCTGGCCATCGGGGTGGTGATCGCAGGCTTTCTGCTGGGATCCACCCACGATGACACCTCCATCCCGGGGGTGATCCCCAACGAATGGGTCGGCTGGCTGGTAGGAGGAAATTCGATATTAGCCAACCTGTTTGCTTCGGTCATCGGAGCCTTTATGTATTTTGCCACCCTCACCGAAGTACCCATCCTGCAGGGACTGATCGCCTCAGGAATGGGAAAAGGCCCGGCACTGGCTTTGCTGCTGGCTGGGCCTTCGCTTTCCCTGCCTAACATGCTGGTGATCAGGGGAGTGATTGGGACCCAAAAGACATTGGTTTACGTGGTAACGGTGATTGTGTTGTCAACCATAGCAGGTTTGATTTATGGAATGATCTGATGCAAAATTATTGGGAGATGAAACCATGAGCCCACTCCGAAAAGTTCAATATTCAATTTTCAGCATAAAACCACTTTTCAAAGTGAACTCAGCAGTATATATCGAATAATGAAAAACAAATACAATGAAAAAATCCATCGGTTTTATCGGCGGAGGCAGGATCACCCGGATCATCCTGCAGGCCTTTCAAAACAAAGGGTTTACTCCCACCCGGGTCGTAGTGAACGATTCAAATCAGGAGATTACCGCGAAACTGCGACACCAGTTCCCCTATATCGTAGAGGGATCTTTAGAAGAAGCAGCGAAACAGGAGATCCTGTTCATCGCACTGCACCCTCCGGTCATCATGGATACACTGGAAAAAATGAACGGATTTGTCTCCCAGGATGCCATGGTGATATCCCTCGCACCGAAGATCACCATCGAAAAGATCTCCGTCAAACTGAACGACCACCGGGATGTCGCCCGGTTGATTCCCAACGCCACTTCGGTGATCAATGAAGGGTACAATCCCGTTACCTTCTCCTCCGGCTTCAGGGAAAAAGAGGAGCTCCTTGACCTGCTGAAGTTCCTTGGCGATACCTTTGAAACAGACGAAACCAAATTGGAAGCCTATGCCATTGTCTCGGCCATGCTGCCTACCTACTTCTGGTTTCAATGGGAAAGCTGCGTGAAGATCGGCGAGCAAATGGGCCTGACGAGCGAAGAATCACGCCAGGCGGTTGCCAAAACACTGGACAAAGCCGTTCAAACCTTGTTTGGGTCGGGCATGACCTGTGACCAGGTGATCGACCTGATCCCGGTGAAACCGATCGGTGAGCATGAAAAGCAGATCAGGGAGATTTACACCACGAAATTGATGGGTTTGTTTGAAAAAATAAAGCCATAAATCAGGAACCTGAAATGGTAAAACGATTCTGGGTTTTAATCATTCTTTCATATATAAGTTCTAATGCAATCAATCCAACAATTGTACTACAAATTAACGGTGAAATAACCAACGTATGAAAATCTTGATTCTTTGTACCGGCAACTCATGCCGGAGCCAGATGGCAGAAGGATTTCTTAAATCCTTCGACTCGCGACTTGAAGTATTTTCCGCAGGAACACAACCGGCCTCACAGGCTAATCCCAATGCCGTTGCAGCCATGAACGAGTTGGGCATAGATATTTCTGGAAACAAGCCAAAGAGCGTTGATAGTTTCCTTGCCGATCCATTTGATTACGTGATCACAGTTTGCGGTGGAGCGCAGGAAACATGTCCGGCCTTTATTGGCAAGGTTAAAACACGGTTGCACATTGGATTCGATGATCCGGCCGATGCTGTCGGAACCACCGAAGAAGTGATGCCTGTTTATCGCAGGGTTCGCGATGAAATCAACAATGGTTTCAAGGCTTTTTATCAGGAAAAGATCAAACTTGCCATGGATCAGGAGGCTGATGGGCTGAAAGAGATCGTAAAAGAAAAGTATGGCAAGATCGCCGCGCAAAGCAAAGAGCAGAACCAATCATCCTGCTGCGGGGCGACTTCCTGCTGTGGTGATGAAGTGGATTACACCATTTTCAGTGAGGATTATTCGAAGAGCCATGGATATAACCCAGATGCTGACCTTGGACTTGGCTGTGGGATCCCAACGGATTTTGCAAACATCAAAGAAGGTGATCATGTGCTTGACCTTGGCAGTGGAGCAGGAAACGACTGTTTTGTGGTCCGGGCAATCGTTGGTGAATCCGGGAAAGTGACCGGACTCGATTTTACAGATGAGATGATTGAAAAAGCAAAGGCTAATAATCGGAAACTGGGATATACGAACGTGGAATTCATACAGGGCGATATCGAACAGATGCCAATACCCTCAGATCAGTACGAAGTGGTAGTATCAAATTGCGTGCTGAACCTGGTCCCCGATAAACAGGAAGCCTTCGCGGAGATCATGAGGGTCCTGAAACATGGAGGTCATTTTTGTGTTTCCGACGTAGTCATAAAAGGAAATCTGCCTGCCATGCTGAAACAGGATGCAGAGATGTATGCTGGTTGTGTTTCCGGTGCTATTCAACTTGAAGCATATCTTGGAATTATCGAACAAATAGGATTTAAGAATGTTGTGATTCACAAGCAAAAGGCCATCACCATTCCGGATAGTACGCTTTTAAAATATCTGTCACCCGGGGAGTTGGCCGAATTAAAACATGGCGGCACTGGGATTTTCAGCATTACTGTTTCGGGGGAAAAATTATCCCCATTAAATCCAACAGCATAAAAGCACATTAACACATCAGCACATCAGCACTCTATGAAGACAAGACTAAAGTTTTTGGACCGCTATCTCACCCTCTGGATCTTTTTAGCCATGGCCATCGGTGTTACCTGGGGCTGGCTTTTCCCCGGAATTGCCAATTTCTGGAATTCAATGTCGTCGGGCACCACAAATATTCCCATTGCCATCGGGCTTATCGTTATGATGTACCCGCCCCTGGCCAAAGTCAAATATGAGGAACTGGGTGATGTGTTTAAAAACACGAAGATCCTTGGATTATCCCTGGTCCAGAACTGGCTGATAGGCCCGGTGCTGATGTTCTTCCTGGCCATCATTTTCCTGCAGTTCAACATCGATTATATGTACGGGTTGATCCTGATTGGATTAGCCCGGTGCATTGCCATGGTGATCGTATGGAATGAGCTTGCAAAGGGAGATAATGAATATTGTGCCGGACTGGTTGCCTTCAACTCGATCTTCCAGGTTCTTCTTTTCTCTGTATATGCGTATTTGTTCATTGCGGTTTTCCCGGCATGGTTTGGACTTCCAACAAACAGTGCTGTTGAGGCCATAACCATCAAACAAATAGCCGAAAGTGTTTTTATTTACCTTGGAATTCCATTCCTGGCAGGATTTCTCACTCGTTTTGTCATGATACGGGTGAAAAGCAAGGAATGGTATCATACAAAGTTTATCCCTAAAATCAGTCCGCTAACGTTAATCGCGCTGCTGTTCACCATTCTGGTGATGTTTTCCCTGAAAGGTGAATTTATCGTAAAAATTCCCCTGGATGTGATCCGGATTGCCATCCCCCTGAGTATTTATTTTGTGATCATGTTCCTGCTGTCATTCTGGATGAGCAAGAAGGCCGGAGCGAACTATGAGCAATCGGCTACCCTATCTTTTACGGCAGCCAGTAATAATTTTGAACTGGCTATCGCCGTTGCAATTGCCGTGTTCGGCATCAATTCGGGTGAAGCTTTTGCGGCCGTGATCGGACCGTTGGTAGAGGTACCGGTTTTGATCGGGTTGGTCAATGTGTCGTTGTGGATAAAAGCAAAATATTTCACACCTGCTTAATAATGAAATCAGTATTTTTTGGGGCCTGTGGCACTTAAGATTCAGGTGAAGTATTTTCAGGGAAAGCAATACATTCAGAGACATTGAATACGAAAACCTTTCGAAATACTTTTAAATTCTCATACTTTCCTTTGTCCTCTATAATATCATCAAAACCCACGGCCTGAATTTCCTTCAGCAGATTATCTGTCAACACAGTAAATTGCGATCTTGACAAATCGTAACAATCCAGGTCGATATCTTCCAAAAACCTTTTCAGGTCATAGAAATAGCGAAGGGCAGTGTATCTGTTCAAGAGTGTGAATCATGTAACTAATACACAGGATTATGTAATGATTTCTTTGATTTATAGACTAATCTTTGTAATCTGGAATTTTATCACCGCTCAAGAGGAACGCATCGCTGAATTCAAAGCAAGAATAGCGAAAGAGAAAAAGGAAAATAAAGATGATTATGAAACAATGCTGGTTGAATTGGAGAAAAAGAACAGCGAGTTAAAAAAGAAACTAGCGGAATTTAAAGATGATGGCCATTACAAATGGGTATCGTTCAAAACTGAATTTGACCCAGATTTAAGCTTGCCAAAAAAGATATGAAAGTAGCCAAGGAAAAACTAAATGTGGCTTTGGAAGAAATCATTTCTAACATAGAGATTAAGAAAAAGGAAATTAAAAAAACTCAGAAGAGTTTGAATGATAATACGAAATTTAAATACATCAAAACGAATCTATTCAGACCGGCTTTGGGTGGTTAACACCGTCGGCCTAGCCAAAAGGTCTTGAATGTGTTAAGAATTGCAATTCCTGCGTGATAATGAACACCGTAAGAACAAAAAAGTATGTTTTTACAAAAGTAGTTGACAATTATCTGATTGGCATTGACAATGCCTATCAGTTCACTATTCGTTTTTTCCCAGAAGCCTTTAAAAAGCCCTTCCATTTTCGCGAAGTAATTAACCAATGTTTTGAGGTCGGGCTGAGATCACTTGCGCTAATTACAGTAACAGGCTTTATTATTGGCGTGGTTTTCACAAAACAATCCCGGCCCTCTTTGGAGGATTTCGGCGCAGCATCCTGGCTGCCTTCCTTAATGGGGATTGCATTGGTAAAAGCGCTGGGACCTTTGGTAACGGCGCTGATCTGTGCAGGGAAGGTTGGTTCAAGCATTGGGGCGGAATTGGGGTCTATGAAAGTGACCGAACAAATAGATGCCATGGAAGTATCGGCAATAAATCCATATAAATATCTGGTTGTTACCCGTGTGATGGCCACCACCATCACCATTCCGCTGCTGGCCTTGTATTGCAGTTTTATTGCACTCTATGGTTCCTATATCAATGTTCACGCAGAAGAAGCTACCGGCATTACGCTTTTCTATAAAAGCGCCTTTACATCCCTCTCATTTCTTGATCTTTTCACCTCACTGGCAAAAACAATTGTGTTCGGTTTTACCATTGGCATCATCGGCTGTTATAAGGGTTTTAATGCCACGCAGGGTACACGTGGCGTAGGCAAGGCAGCAAATCAGGCAGTGGTGCTTGCCATGTTTCTCGTTTTTCTTGAGGAAATTGTCATTGTTCAGATTGCTAATTGGATACGTTATTTTTAACTGCAATGGAAAACCCGAAGCAAGAACATTTAATAAACAGGAATGAATCGGTTATTTCTATTTCTGGATTATATAAATCATTCGGGGAACTGCATGTATTAAAAGGAATTGACTTAAATGTGTTTAAAGGAGAGAATGTGGCCGTACTTGGCAAATCCGGTTCAGGGAAATCTGTTCTGATAAAAATCATTGCTGGCCTTCTGAAACCTGATCAGGGCGAGGTGATTGTACTGGGAAAACATGTTGATAAACTAAAAGGCAGAGAACTGGATGAATTGCGGTTGCGAATTGGATTTTCGTTTCAAAGCAGCGCTTTATACGACAGCATGAGTGTTTACCAGAATCTTGCATTTCCTTTAACCATGAATTTTAAACATCTTGGCAGCAAAGAAATTAAGGATGCCGTAATGGAAGCGCTTGACGCTGTTGGTTTACCTGATAAAACAGGTGAGATGCCTGCTGATCTTTCCGGTGGTCAGCGTAAAAGAATTGGGGTTGCCCGAACCTTGATTCTT